>VSSQ01000001.1_pt1 | contig 272085 bp, 255 predicted proteins | sample 4763081 | NCBI WGS metagenome assembly VSSQ01 (sample SAMN12137344, study PRJNA551015) | bioreactor metagenome | isolation source: SDC9 anaerobic chlorinated ethene degrading culture | place: USA: Knoxville, Tennesee | collected 2015-01-01 | reverse complement strand
AAAAGAATCTTATGATTTTGATAAAATTAATAGTTTCTCACGGATTCCACAGATTACACAGAGTTTTAACACAGAGAGCACAGAGAATTCACAAAGAACACAAAGATTGGATTTTATGTTTATCGTTCCGTAGGAATTTAAAAGAATTTATGATTATTTCTAATATTTTAAGTTTTGGCTAAAGCCAAGTTACCTTGTCAATTAAAAAGTCGGGCTAAAGCCCGACTCTATTGAATATTATAATATTTCTTCAGAATTCATCTTTAATTTAACAAATGGCCTCATCATAGGATTTCTAAAATAATATCTTACAGTTGCACCTTTTCCAATTTTAACAAATATTGCACCTCTATCATCAGTAACTAATTTATTTAAGTTGTAAATGATTCCGCTTCCATCAACTTTTTTTCCTGTCAATTTATTGTATTCTTTAACAGCATTTGAAATTGAAAAAGAATTAAATTCATCTAATTTTGCATTTGCACAAGAAAAAATTAAATTTTTCCATTTAGTAGAAGAATTTGCAGTATGTATTGCTTTTCTAAATGAAGTTTTTAATTGTTCACCTGTATTATCAATGCCCTTTCTTATTGCTATTTTTAAATAACTTTCTGAAAACTCATTTCTGCCATTTTCAATCAATTCTAAAATACCATATTTACATAATAAGTGCACATAATGAGGAAAACCAGAAGCAAAATCAATTATTCTTTTTTCTATTGATTTATCCATTGCAATATTAAGTTCAACTATTCCTTTCCTAATAATGTCACTCAATTCCTTCTCACTCATTCTTGGCATCTTAACTTGTCTCAAACACCTTTCTAAAGATTGATGATCACCAATTAAAGATTCAATATTTTCTGCAATTCCAACCAATATTACAGTAACATTCTTAATATTATCTGATAATGATTTAATTAAATCTGCAAACTCTTTTCTGGTTTTATCATCATGTACATTATCAAATTCATCAAAAATAAACATGATTTTAATATGACTAATTTTTTTAAAAAAATCAACAATATCAGATGGATTTAAAGTTTCTCTATCACTAAATTGTTGCCATAAATTGATAATACTATGTGAATCTTGAGGCTTAAAACCAATACCTTTATTATTAGTTGAAAATTGAATTGCTTTTAATGATTGTCTCCATAAAGTAAAAAAGGTATCTTCTCTATTACATGTTACTTTCACTGCATGTATTGCTGTAAAAGATTTCATCATGATATTTGAAAGTGAGGTTTTACCTACACCTCTTTCTCCATATAGAATACAGTGTTGCCCTTCCTCATTTATAGTATCAACGATTTTTTCTAATTGCTGAATTCTTCCTTGAAATAAGTTTTTCTCTTCTACTGGTGAAAAAGGTGAAAACACTTTATTAAGTTGTGATATTTTTTCTTCTTTAGTCATTAGTTTTATTTTTTTTACGCTTCACAAGAGCTACATGTTACAAAATTCACCATCAATTCTTTAGAAACAGATTGTGAACGCTGGTAGTATAAGGTTTTAACGCCTAGTTTCCATGCTTCAATCATCAGATTGTTGACATCTTTAATGGCCAATGAAGCTGGGATATTCAGGTTCAATGATTGCGCTTGATCGATGTACTGTTGGCGCTGTCCCGCTTGTGTAATAATTTCCATAGGAGAAATTTCTTTGAAGGTTTTGAACACGTCTTTTTCGGTCTGTGTTAACTGTGTTATGTGTTGTACAGAACCGTGATTCAACATGATTTCTCTCCAAACATCTTCATTGTCTAAGCCTTTTTCTTCAAGCAGTTTTGCTAAATATTTGTTCTTTCTCATGAAATTTCCTTTTGCCAAACCTGCTTTGTAGTAATTCGATGCAAAAGGTTCAATTCCTGGTGAAGTTTGCCCTAAAATTGCTGATGAAGAAGTAGTCGGAGCGATTGCCATCGTAGTGGTATTGCGCATTCCGTAGCCTTTCAACATTTCTGGTTCGCCATAAATATTGGCTAATTCTTTTGATGCTTGAATCGATTGCTCTTGAATTTGTTTGAACGCTTTGGCATTGAACATTTTCGCTTCCATACTTTCAAAAGGAATCATGTTTTTTTGCAAATAAGAGTGGTATCCTAAAACGCCCAAACCTAATGCTCTATGTCTCAAAGCAAATTTACGAGCAGAAGACAGGTAGTAGTTTCCTTCAGTTTTTTCTATAAATTCTGATAATACCGCATCTAAGAAATAGATGGCTAATTTTACCGCGTTGGTATCTTTCCATTCGTCATACAATTCTAAATTCATGGAAGAAAGACAGCAAATAAAACTTTCATCAGCCGTAGAAGGCAACATAATTTCTGAACACAAGTTACTTGCATTGATTACCGCTCCAGAATCTTTGTATACTTGAGGTTTATTACGGTTTACGTTATCGGTAAAGAAAATATATGGAAGACCTTTTTTCTGACGAGATTCTAATACTTTTGCCCAAACTTTACGTTTCTCCATATCTCCGTCAATCATGTCTTGCATCCAATAATCTGGAACGCAAACTCCCATGAACAAGTTCTGAATGGGGCTACCAATTTCTTTGATGTTTAAGAATTCTTCAATATCTCCGTGGTCTATATCTAAATATGCTGCAAAAGCTCCTCTTCTTACGCCTCCTTGAGAAACCACGTCCATCGCGGTATCAAATAATTTCATGAAAGAAACAGCTCCTGAAGATTTACCATTATCTGTAACGGCTGTTCCTCTGTGACGCAATTCACCAAAATAACCAGAAGTTCCTCCTCCGATTTTGGTCTGCATAATTACTTCTCCTAATTTATGGGTAATGCCTTCGATGTGGTCTGGAACGTGAACATTAAAACAAGAAATAGGCAGACCTCTTTGAGTTCCCATGTTTGCCCAAACTGGAGACGAAAAAGAAATCCAACCTTTGGTAATCATTTCCTTAAACGCAGGAATGAGTTCTGGTTTGTACAAGCGTTTTGCTGCCGCTGTAGTAATTCTGTCAATAGCTCCTTCTACGGTTTCTCCTTTTAGAAGATACCCTCTGTTCAGCATCTGTTCCGACTCTTCATTAAGCCACCAAATATCTAATTTTTCTTCCATATCGTTTTAATTTTTTCACAAAAAAAGAATTCTAAATTCTGCATTTAAAATTCAAGATTATTATTTATAGCAGAAAATTCTGCAATTTTTATATTTTAAAAACTATTATTTATTTTTAATCGGGCTGTACGCGATGTTGTTTCCAATCGTCACTTCGAGGCTTCCCAAAAAATATAAAAAATTTATATTATAAGTTTTGGCTAAAGCCATTGATTTTATAATTTTTAAAAACGGGCTAAAGCCCGTTCCTATTGATGAATTTCTCTTTCTCCACTTTGAAAACAATTGACGCTCGCTTTGCTTGCGAAATCTAAAAAAAGAATTATTTTTTATTCTTCAAATATTCTTTAATCTTTTTTACACCATTAGTTCCCGTTACTTTTATTGCACCAGCTATTTGTTGACCACTCACTCCTAATTCTTTCTTCCAATACTCCATCTCATTAGAATCTTTTGTATCAATTTTAGAATCATCTTGATATCCTTTTTTCTTTTTATTATCCATAATATTAGTTTTTATTTATTAGAACAAATCGTTAGCTGTGATGCTCTTATCGTGCTTAGTGTAATCTACTGGTCTTTTTGCAAAGAAGTCATCTAATGAATTGGCGAAAACTTCTTCTTCGAACCACATCATTGGTCTGTACTGTTCAGGCGTTATGTTGTAACGGGTTTTCATGCCAATTTTTTTCAAAGAATCGTCTACTCTATATTTCATAAAATTCAGCAAGTCTTCTTTTGAGAACATATCTAGCTCTCCCGCCTCGAAAATCCAGTCTAGAATTTTCGCTTCCAGTTCTACAGAACGGTCTACTAAGCCATAAATATCTTCAATGTCCGCATCGGTCAATAATTCTGGTTGTTCTTCGCGGATTTTATTGATTAAATAGATTCCAGCATTGGCGTGAATTTGCTCATCTACAGAAGTCCAAGCGATGATGTTCGATACATTTTTCATATATCCTTTGAATCTTGTAAAAGATAAAATCGTCGCAAATTGACTGAATAGAGAAACATTTTCTATTAAAATAGAGAATAATAACAATGAAGAAACATACTCTTTATGATTGGTAGATTTCGCATTGGCTAAAACGGTGTTCAAATAATCTATTCTCTCTCTGATGGCAGGAATTTCTATCACATTGTTGAATTCATCATTATATCCTAATACTTCTAGCAATCTAGAATAGGCCTCACTGTGACGAAATTCGCATTCTGCAAAGGTAGCACCTAAACCATTGAGCTCTGGTTTTGGCATGTGGTTGTACAGATTTCCCCAGAAAGTTTTTACAGAAACTTCAATTTGAGCAATCGCTAAAAGCGCATGCTTTACCGCGTTTTGTTCGTACGGCTGAAGATTAGAATGGAAATCTTGTACATCCGCAGTAAAATCTATTTCTGAGTGTACCCAAAAAGATTTATTAATAGCATCAACAAATTGTAGTACTTCTGGATATTCAAAAGGTTTATAACTGATACGTTTGTCAAAAATTCCCATAGCTTGTTGCTTTTTTTATTAATTATCTGATTAAGTCTGTCTACAAAAATAGAAATTGAAGTTATAAATCAAAAATGAAAACGCCTCATTCATGTTAAATTTTTGGTTTTTAGGGGCAAAAGTTTTCCACAATTACATAGAGGTTTGATGAATAAAGCCTTTGCGTGCACTTGGCACTTAAATAGGGCTTTTAAAAGGTATTTTTCATTAAACAATAACTTAAAAATTCTTTATTTAAAGCTATTTACAATTAAACAAAACTTTTTAAAATTTTTGCTCTTTTTTTATTGTAACAAGTTCCTAAAATTTACTACTTATTGCAAAAAAGCCCATGCTAGTCATCAAGGATTTACATAAGTCTTACGATATCGGTCATAATAAGTTGCACGTATTGAAAGGAATTAACCTAGAAATCGGCGAAGGAGAGTTCGTTTCGATTATGGGAAGTTCTGGTTCTGGAAAGTCTACTTTACTGAATATCATTGGTATTTTAGATGAAAAAGACAGCGGAATCTATGAATTAGATGGCATTCCTATAGAACATCTTACCGAAACCAAAGCGGCAGAATACAGAAGTAAATTTTTGGGATTTGTTTTCCAATCGTTCAATTTAATTGGGTATAAAACAGCTTTAGAAAATGTGGCACTTCCACTCTATTATCAAGATGTCCCTAGAAAAGAGCGAAACCAACGCGCAATGGAATATTTAGAGAAAGTAGGTTTAGCACAATGGGCAAATCACTTGCCTAATGAACTTTCGGGTGGACAAAAACAGCGTGTAGCGATTGCTAGAGCTTTAATTACCAATCCTAAAGTGATTTTGGCGGATGAACCAACAGGAGCACTCGATTCTCAGACCACTCATGATATTATGAAACTTCTTCAAGATATTAATAACGAAGGGAAAACCATCATTGTAGTTACCCACGAACCAGATGTAGCAGCTCAAACCAAGAGAAATGTACATTTGAGAGATGGTGTCATTGAAACGGATGAGTATATACAGCAGGTGGTTTTGTAAGGTGGTGATGAAGTTATGAGGTTATGAGGTTATGAGATTATGAGGAGGAAAAAATACAGTAAGTGAATGGTAAATTTTTTTCAACAAAGTTGAAAAATGAATGGTAAATTTTTAAAAAAATTGACAATTGACTGCAAAGCAAATTGATTTTGCAAGGCAATAAATTAAAAAAATAATATGTTTGATATAGACCGTTGGCAAGAAATTTTCAGTTCTATTCGCAGTAATGTATTGCGAACGGTGCTTTCTGGGTTTACCGTAGCGCTGGGTTTATATATTTTTATTGTTCTCTTCGGTATTGGAAAAGGATTGCAAAATGCCTTCCAAGAAGGATTTACCAGAGATGCACAGAATCTTATTTCCATTTTTACTGGAAAAACCACCATTGCTTATGAAGGCTTACAAGCTGACAGACAGGTAACCCTCAATAATAGTGACTATAATGCTATTGTAGATGCTCATCCTGAAAAAGTGCAGTATTCTACTCCACGATATTCTACCAATCTTAATGTAAAATATGGGAAAGAAAGTGGTTTCTACCAAATCAGCGGAGCTAATGATGAAGAAGTAAAAATAGAGAACCGACAATTACTCAACGGAAGATTTATCTCTCCAAAAGATATTGACGAAAAACAAAATGTAGCCGTAATCGGTAGAATGGTACAGCGTGACCTTATCAAAAATGGGGATCCTGTAGGAAAAGAACTCGAGATTAACGGTAGTGTTTTCAAAGTGATAGGTGTTTTTTCTGATGATGGTGGTGACTGGGACGAACGTATGATTTCCATCCCTATTTCTACGCTTCAGCAAATGAAAAAAGGTTCTGATACGGTGAGTACAGTGTACATTGCCTATGACGAAAAACTAAATCCTGAACAAGCCCTCGCTTATAGTGACCAACTGAAAAAAGAATTAAAAGCCAGAAAAAAAGTTTCTCCAGATGATGAAAATGCCGTGGTCGTAAGAAACCGAGCAGAAGGTTTGAAAGATTCTTTCCAATTTTTATTTGTCATTACCATGATTGTGGGGTTCATTGGTCTCGGAACTTTATTGGCAGGAATTATTGGGATTAGCAATATCATGGTTTATATCGTGAAAGAAAGAACTCAAGAAATTGGGGTAAGAAAAGCCATCGGTGCTAAACCGAAAAGCATTGTCTCTTTGATTATTCAAGAAAGTATCGTGATTACTGTGATTTCTGGACTGATTGGTGTTGCTTTAGGCGTTTTGACTTTGAAATTAATTGGCAATAGTTTAGAAGAATATTTCATTAAAGACCCAAGTGTTGGTTGGCTATTGATTACTGCAGCCTTCATCAGTTTGGTGATGTCTGGATTGCTTGCTGGATTTGTTCCTGCATACAGAGCGAGTAAAATAAAACCAATAGAAGCATTAAGAGCGGAGTAAAATTTGATAATGTGGTAATTTGAAAATTTGATAATGAAATAATCACTCGAATCTCAAAACACGAAACTCTAAACAAAAATTAGAAATGAACATCATATTCAAAATAGATACGTGGCAAGAAATTTATTATTCACTTAAAAATAATAAACTTCGTACTTTCCTCACCATGATTGGTGTGGGTTGGGGTATGTTTTTATTTGTTAGTTTATTGGGAGCTGCAAAAGGCATGGAAAACGGTTTTGACAAATTATTTTCTGGATTTGCGACCAATTCTATTTTTATGTGGGCACAGAATACTACTATTCCATATAATGGTTTCCCGAAAGGCAGACAACTGAGTTTGCACCTTCCTGATATGGATTTATTGGAAAAGAAAATCCCACAGATTGATTACATTTCGCCTCAAAACTCCAGAGGAAATTTTGGAAATCCTGGTGAACAAATGAACCGCAACGGAAAATCTACCACGTATACCCTTACTGGAGATTATCCTGCAGGAAATAAAATTTCTGAAAAGAAATTAATCTTCGGAAGATACCTTAATGATGCAGATGTTACTGCCAGTAAAAATGTAGTAGTCATCGGCGAAGAAATTTATAAAAACTTCTTTGACGCCAAGAAAAATGAAAATCCTATTGGGAAATCTATCAACATCAAAGGTATATTCTTTAACGTCATCGGTGTTTATAAAGTAGCCAAAGCTGGTGGACCAATGGATGATGATACCACAGCATACATTCCGCTTTCTACTTATACTAAAATGTACAATGATGGAGACAAAGTAGGCTTTTTTGCCATCGTGAGTAAACCAGAAGCCAATCTGGAAACCGTAGAAGAACAAGCCAAACTAGAACTTAAAAAGAAAAACAACGTTTCTCCTGAAGACACCAATGCTTTTGGAAGTTTCAACTTGGGGAAAATGTTCGGGAAAATGTATGGATTTTTAACAGGAATGCAATTGCTCACCATTATTGTAGGAGCGCTTACGATTTTGGCGGGTGTGATTGCGATTTCTAACATTTTATTGATTACCGTAAAAGAAAGAACCAAAGAAATAGGCATCCGAAGAGCTTTGGGAGCGAAACCTTCTGAAGTAAGAAATCAGATTTTGCTAGAAAGTGTGGTAATTACTTTGACTTCGGGACTATTAGGATTTATTTTCGGAATTTTCCTTTTGATGATTATCAATGCGATGACTCAAAACCAAGATGCTTTCCCATTTTATAATCCTACGGTAAATTATTCACACGTTTTTGCAGCGATGGCGGTGATGACGATTTTAGGACTTCTCATCGGGATGATTCCTGCACAAAGAGCCGTGAAAATTAAACCAATAGAAGCTTTAAGAAGCGAATAATACATGTGAATTTGCCATTGTGATTTTTTTCTTTTGAAAAAGTGAATGGTGAATTAAAAAATAAATTAAACTTGATAACAATTAAATATTTCATATAAAATGAAAAACTTAACCTTCAAAAAAGTAGTTTATATTCTCTTAGGTTTGCTTTTTTTAGCTGGACTTCTGATGGGAATAAGTTACCTGATTAAATCTAATTCTCAAGAAAGCGAAGCTTTTCTCACCAGAAAACCATTCGTGCAAAATCTTGATGATAAAGTAATGGCTACTGGTAAAATAGTTCCGAGAGAAGAAGTAGAAATTAAGCCGAATATGTCTGGGATTATAGACAAAATTTTGGTAAAAGAAGGCGACCATGTTTCTGCGGGAGAACTTATTGCTACCCTTAAAATTGTGCCGAGCGTTCCTCAGGTAAATGCTGCTCAACAAGAAGTGCAAAATGCAAATCTTCAAATTAATAATGCTAAAATTAATTTGGCAAATCAGCAACAGCAATTTGCGATGCAACAACGTTTGTACACTCAAGGCGTAATTTCTAAACAAGAGTTTCTTACTGCTCAACAGCAATTGCAATCCATGCAAAATCAGTTGAAAAATGCGCAACAACAATTGCAAACCGCTCAGAAAAATCTACAAATCGCTAGAACTGGTGTTGCCGAAGGTTTACAAAGTCTTGCTACTACTCAAATTCGTTCTAAAGCCACGGGAACGGTACTAGAAGTTCCTGTAAAAGTTGGTTATCAGGTAATTGAAGCCAATCAGTTTAACGCTGGAACTACTATTTGTAGTGTTGCAGACCTTAACTCTCTTATTTTTGAAGGAAAAATAGACGAAGCTCAAGCTGGAAAAATTAAGGAAGGCATGGAAATGAACATCGTCATCGGTGCTTTACAAAATAAAACTTTCCCAGGAAGAGTAACCATGATTGCTCCAAAAGGAAAAGATGAAAACGGAACCATCAAATTCCCTATTGAAGGAGACGTTTTTAACCCGAGTAATGAATACATCAGAGCTGGATTTTCTGCCAATGGCGAAATTGTTTTGAGCTCTCAGAAAAATGCTTTGCTTCTAGACGAAAGTCTTATTCAATATGAAAAACAAAATGGTAAAGATGTTCCTTTTGTAGAAGTAAAACAGAAAGACGGAAAATTCAAAAAAGTGACCGTAAAACTGGGTGCATCTGATGGAATTAATGTTCAAATTCTTTCAGGAATTACTAAAGATTCTGAAGTAAAAGTTTGGAACCCATCTGATAAAGACAAAGAAGAACTCAAAGAGAAGAAAAAATAAAACTGCCTAATCATACAAATGAAAAATGAAAGACTCCAACAAATAATGTGGGAGTCTTTTTTATTTCTTTTAAAAACAAAATTGCATTTACTTCACCATTAATTTTTTGGTTAGTACTTCATTTGCAAATTTCATTTTTAAGATATATGTCCCAGAAGATAATTTGTTTTTAAATGGTAGGTCTATTTCATTTAGACCAATGATTAAATTAGAGATTTTGCTTTGGAAGACTTGTTTCCCCGAAATATCTATCACAGTAATTTCTACATTGCTTTTCTTAGGAAGAAAAAACTGAATATGTAATTTATCTACCACTGGATTTGGTGCAACAATAAGATTAAAAACACCTTGAGAAGAAATTTCATCTACCCCTAATGTATTAGAACAAACACTAGGATTTCCTGTACAACTCCACCCCGATTGAACGGTACAAGTATTATTGCAACCATCGCCATTCACCATATTTCCATCATCACATGATTCTCCACTTTCCACCATTCCGTTTCCGCAAACTGCTATTTCTACCTTACAAGTATAGCTGCAACCATCGCCATTCACCGTATTTCCGTCATCACATGATTCTCCACTTTCCACAATTCCGTTTCCACACATGGTTTCAACTGTACAGGTATTGCTACAACCATCACCATTTACCATGTTCCCATCATCACATGATTCTCCATTTTCCACAATACCGTTTCCACAAACCGCTGTTTCTACCTTACACGTATTGCTGCAACCATCGCCATTCACCGTATTCCCGTCATCACAAGTTTCACCACTTTCCACAATTCCGTTTCCACAAAAAGCCTCAATTGAACAAGTATTGCTGCAACCATCACCATTGACCATATTTCCATCATCACATGATTCTCCACTTTCAACGATACCATTCCCGCAGATAGAAGTTGTGGTTAGATTTTTAGAAATTTTTATAGATTTTTTATTATTAAAAAGAAGGTTTCTAAGAACGTTGCTTTTTTGAAAACCTATAATGTTTTCGAATTGTTCATTTTTGCTATCGTATTTAATTATCGCTGGAACTTTGTTTACTCCGTAATAAGCGGCAATTTTTCTTCCCTCTTTAGTCGTTATGTCTATTACAGACACATTAAATTTTGATTTAATTTCATCTGATAAATCAGCATTTTTCCCTATTTCCTCATCTAATTTTATACAATAAGGACAATCTGGACGGTAGAAAACCACCAATGAAGATGCATTTTTCATCGGTTTATTCTGTAAAGTCTTGAATAAGTCGTTGGCTTGAAAAAGGACAAAGAAAAATAGTCCTAAAAAAGTAAATTTAAGTTTCATGATTGTATTTTTAAGTTCTTACAAGAACAAATATAGAAAAAACCCCAACATTATTTGTTGGAGTTTTTCTTTTGAGCCTTATTTTTAGGTTTTTTCATTTTTGATTTTACCAATTCTATTCTTTCCATCAGAAAATCAGTATATTTTTTATTGGGCGCTGTTTTCTTCGCTTTTTCAAGAGCTTTCAGTGCTTTTTTAAATTGTCCTTGCTTTTCAAAGAAGATGGCTTTTCTGTAGCGTATTCTAGATTGATCAATTCCTTTAATTTTTTTAGCATAATCTATCAGTTTTTTAGCTTCTTCATAATCTTCATTATTCAGGAGACAATCTATATAAAACAGCGGTGTAGAAACAGAATCTAGTTTCACTTGCATGGCTTCTTCGAAGTAAGATTTTGCAGTTTCATAATCTTGCAAAACTTCAGAATACACCCTTCCTAAAAGACAAAGACTCTCTGTATTATGGTCATCATAAGACAAGGCATAATTCAGTGCTTCCATGGTTTCCTCTAGGTTATAGGGAAAATTATCTAAGGCTTGAAAATAGTATTTGTTTGTTGTCATTTTTTTACATTTTAAAAATTTTCTTGGGATTTCCTCTTTCCAATTGGAGATGATTCATCCACTGATTTTGTTTTTGTGCCGAAGATTTTTTGGCATTTATTTCTAAAATCTTCAACTTTAATCTTTCGACTGCGATTTTTTTATTTTCCAATTGCGAACGAGAATCCATCGCTACCACTTGAATTTTAGTAGGCAAATGCGTCACGCGAACTGCGGAATTTACTTTGTTCACGTTTTGTCCGCCATTTCCCGAACTTCTCATGGTTTGAAAATCCAGTTCTTTTTCGTGAATTTCAAGTTCAAAGAAATTTTCGATTTCAAAAACGCCAATGAACCAATTTTTACGCTGATGATGGGGTCTGAATTTACTTTTCCCGATGAATTGAATACTTCCTTTCCAAGAATTTAGAAATTCTGGATTCTCCTCTACTTCAAAAGTAATCGACTGAAAACCTGAAACTTCGCCTTTTGTCATTTCTACCACTTTGTAGTCCAATTTTAGCATTTCCATTTCTTTTTTCATCAGATTAAAGGTTTCTTGTACGAAAAATTCGCATTCTACAGGTCCTTTTCCTGAGGTGATTTGAACGATATTTTTATTTTTTTGTTTCATATAAGTTTTGGCTAAAGCCCATTTGCATTTTGATTTTTTAAGTCGGGCTAAAGCCCGACTTTATTGATTTTCACTTATCCATTCTCACGATTCTCGGTTGAAAAGTTCCCAGAATATCTACCAAATCTTGTTGAGCATTCATCACCTGATTGATGTCTTTGTACATCATAGGCGCTTCTTCTAAACTACCGCCGATTAAGGTTACTTTATGCTTTTTCAATTCTTCTTTCATGTCTTTTTGAGTGAAAGCATTTTTGGCAAAATTTCTAGCATGTTTTCTTCCTGCTCCGTGAGAAGCCGAATGAAGAGAAGCTGCATTTCCTCTACCTTTTACAATGAAACCTTTGCTGGTCATAGAACCGGGGATAATTCCCAATTGCCCTTCTGAAGCTGGAGTTGCTCCTTTTCTGTGAACAATCAGTTCTTCTCCGTCCACATTTTCTTTCCACGCAAAATTGTGATGATTTTCTATTCTGGCTTTCAATCTTCCGCCAACCGCTTTTATCAAGCGTCTGTGAATATCTGCATGACAAGCTGCAGCATAATCTCCTGCCAAATTCATTGCAATCCAATATTCTTGTCCGAGATGTGTGTCTATATCTAGCCAAGCCAAATGTTGTGCTTCTTTTGGAAGCGGACAGTTTTCTACCGCCACTCTTGTGTAATATTGTGCAATCTCTGCTCCGAAGCCTCTGGAACCACTGTGCGAAAGAATTCCCACGTATTTTCCTTTGGGCAAACCAATTTGTTCATCATCTTCTAGAATTTCTACTTCTCCGAATTCTACAAAATGGTTGCCACCACCAGAAGTTCCCAATTGTTTGATGGCTTTGGATTTTAATCTTCTCAAAATGGGCATTAGGTTAAATGTTTCATTATCAAAAATTTCATTTTCTATGTGCGTTTTGTGCACTTCGTTCATTCCGAATTTGGTATGTTCGGCTAATGCTTTTTCGTATTTGTCCTTTGCTCCATCTAAGTAAGAAACTGGAGTATCTAAAATACTCAAACACATTCTACAACCAATATCCAAGCCTACTCCATAAGGAATTACAGCATTTTTGGTTGCCAAAACTCCACCAATTGGTAGACCATATCCGAAATGTGCATCTGGCATTAATGCACCTTTTACCGAAACCGGAAGTTTGAGCGATGTATAAAACTGATTGACTGCATCTTCTGAAATTTCCTCTCCGAAAATTTCAAATGAAACTCTGTTGTTCAAGAGCATTCTTTTTTCTGTTTTTTGGCTCGTTAAAAGTTCTTCTGCAATTTGTCCTAGCATTAGATTGCTTTTAAATTCTTCTGGTTGAAGTAAAATTTCCTTCAAAATATTTTTCACGTAAGCGGTATTCTTATTGGCAAAATTTTTCTTTGCCACTTCTAAAGCTACCGTCACAGATTTATTATTAGGATATCCCAATTTCAGGATATCTTTTCCTTTTAGTTTTAAATTTCCCATTGTTTTATAATTGATAAAAATGTTGGATGACTGATTACAGGAATCATCATCTTAAAAACTCTGGATGCATTCTAAAAAATTACATCGAGAATATGCCAACAAAAAAATTGATGGTAAGCCTGCATTCAAGAAAATTTCGGGGAAATTTGTAGAACCTTGTATCAAAATAAAACCCGAAATTTTACAACTTCGGGTTTCTATATTTCATTATTGATTACAATTTTAGCTGAAAACGAAAACACCGAAGCGTACCACAGAAAGTGGTAATCCTACTGAAGATAAATTGTGAAATTTGAACATTTTGCTTCGTTTTTTTAATTGTTAAACTTTGTTTTCGGGTGCAAATATAAAAGGATTTTTTTGGAATTCGCAAAAAAACTTTGAAAAAATATTTTGAAAGCCAGCAAATTAGCTTTTTTTCTTCCTCGTAAGAAGCACGATATTTAAGAATAAAACCAATAAAGTAAGAGAGACAAAAATGCTTTGGTTTACGTTTTCTAGTTTATTCTTTTCTATCACTTTTTCGGCGATGTCTGATAGTTTTTGACTTTGGTTTAAAAAGGTTCTCACCTCTATTTTTTGGTCTTCTTCTTTGTTCTGAACACTGTGTTGTGAGAAGTAAACCAATTTATTTTTCACATTGTAAGCAGCCACCCAAAATTCATTAGAATTGCTCATCACAAAATAGTCAATTTGGTAATGATTGGTTCTTACTTTGCCTAAATGTTTAGTGAGGAATTTATTTTGATCTTTATCGATAACTTTTATGGCATAAATATCAAGCGGTTGGTTCACTCTATTGATGACCTGAATCGACATGGATTTTTCTAAAAAATTGCTGAAACTCTTTTGAAAAAACCAATATCCGAAAAATGCTAAACCTAAAATTACAATAAAAAATCTGATATTTTTAGCCCATCTCGCTCTGGCTCCTGTTTTAAATAAACTTAAAATAAGAGCTAGAATTAAGAGGAAAAGTAAAACAAAATTGAGACTATTCATTCTAACAAAGATATTGTTTTTGGTTGACTTTTGAAAAAATCAGAAATTCTACAATTCTACATTCCATTCTTTATAAAATTCATCTAGAAATTCCAGCATAAAATTGTGTCTTTCTGATGCGATTTTTTTTGCTGTTTCGGTGTTCATTAAATCTTTGAGCAACAATAATTTTTCATAAAAATGGTTGATGGTGGTTCCGTTTGATTTTTTGTATTCTTCTTTGTTCATGCCTAGATTCGGCTTAATTTCTGGATGATACATCAAATTATTCTTGAATCCACCAAAATTGAAAGTTCTTGCAATTCCAATCGCACCAATCGCATCAAGACGGTCTGCATCTTGTACAATTTGCAATTCTAAAGGAGGGTTTTCTGGGGCTTCTGCTCTATTTTTAAAAGAAATATTTTTGATAACAAACAACACTTGCTCTATTAATTCATCCTCTACATGAATTTCTTCGAGAAAATTTTGAGAAATTTTGAGTGCCAAAGTTTCATCACCGTTGTGAAACTTAGGGTCTGCAATATCGTGCAATAGCGCAGAAAGTTCTATCACTTCTAGATTTCCGCCTTCTTTTTCGGCTATTTTTTTAGAGATTTTCCACACGCGTTCTATGTGAAACCAATCGTGTCCTGCTTCTGCGCCTTCTAGTTTTTCTTTAACAAAATTTATGGTAAGGGTAATGTGATTTTTCATGTTCCAAAACTACGAAAACCAATCGAAAACAATGCTCCAAAGTTTACTGTGTTTTGCTCTAAAAAAATTAATGTGACCTATTTCTTCGCCATTGCTTTCGTGAGGATGCACGGTTCTGTAAATAGGTTTCATATTGACATACGTTTCGTTCATGAGCAGTTTCATTCCCGTTTCTGTAATCCAATCATCATCTTGCATGTTGAGATATAAAACCTCTTGATGTAAATTTTTAGAGAAATTCTCCGTTTTTTCGAGTAATCGATTCACTGATTTTCGGTTCATGATGAGAGTTCGCCAATCATCTGAAACACCTTTGGGTAAAGATTCGCCTAAATTCACAAAATAGGTTTTAAAATATCCTTTTACTCGAGTTAGAACGGGCTGATACAAGCCAAAACCCAATAATCCCAACATTTTAATTCTTGGAGAAAGATGTCCAAAATAGGTATTTTGAGTGGCCACAAAACAAAATTTTTCAAAAATTTCTGAACCTTTATTCATTCCGAGGATTAAAGCACCTACAGAATGACCGATTAGAAATTTTCGGTGATGAGGATAATGCTCCTCTATAAAATCTGTAACGGCTTTATAATCTGTATTTCCCCAAGTTCTCATGCTCGCTTTAAAACCTTTGAGCTGGTCTGGTTTAGAAAGCGCCACTCCTCTGTAATCATAGGTAATTACCACAAAACCCAAATCTGTAAAATGCTGTGCAAAAGAGTAATACGTTTGTTGTTTCACGCCAGTTGCAGAATTCACCAACAGTAGTTTCCCATTCGCATTTTCTGGCTCAAAAAGCGTTGCGGTGATTGGATATTGGTCTTGAGTATGGATGGTAATGGTATTATTCATAAGAGAAAATCTGTAGAAATTCTGTTTCCAAAAATATCTAAAAAAAGAAGAGAATTCCAAAAATTTGAAATTCTCTGCATATTATTCTTTGGTTAAAATTACAAACCGAAATCTTTTAATTTGGGTAATCCTGTTTGAGAACCTCTTTTTTGTGCCACTTTTAGCGAAACATCATTCCCGAATTTCACACAATCATCTATCTCATTTCCATGACATAACGCGATGGAAAAACCAGAAGTGAAAGCATCTCCCATTCCCATTTTATTGGGCATATCTTCTGGGTCGTTCCTGTGATATTTCATCTCTGAACCATTGTGATAAATGGTAGAATTGGCATCGTCTCTTACAAAAAGTTTATTGGGATATTTTCTCAGAATTTTTTCTCTAGATTCTTCCCCAAAAATGATGGAAAGTTCATTGCTTTTGGCCACGATAAAAGAGGCATAGTCTAAAATTTCTTCTGAAATTCTGGCAGCTGGAGAAGCATAAATTCCCAGTTTCTTGTTGTACTTTTTGGCAAATTCATACGTTTTTTCTACCACATTCATCGGAATTTCTAACTGAGTAAGCACTAAATCTACTGTAGCAAAAAATCTTTCTGCACTCTCTAAATGCTTTGGCTCTAGACAATAATTGGCAGAAGGAACTACTACGATGGCATTTTTACCATGAGCTGCAGTTACATAAGCCGTTCCTGTAGCGTGGTCTAAATCTTCGTGTACAAAACCTACGTTTACATTTTCATCTACTAAATTTCTAAGAATTTGTTGACCATAAGGATCCATTCCTACGCAACCAATGAAAAATGTACTTGCGCCTAATCTTGCTGTTCCTACTGCTTGATTGGCGCCTTTTCCTCCAAAAAAAGTTTCAGATTTTTGGGCGATTACCGTTTCATTCGGTTCTGGGTGAAATGATGTATTGAGGACTAAATCAATAGAAGAACTTCCTACTACTATAATTTTGGGCTGTTCTGCGCTTACTTTCATTGAAGTTTAATTTTTAGAAATTTTGAAATAGGTTTAAAATTTCAGCGTTTGGTCTACAACAAAATTAGTCTTTTTTTGTTTCGATAAGAATAATTATTCAGATTTTATTTCAATAAACTCTGTTATAATTTTAACCGGTTGATTTTCTGCACCAAAACCAATATAGCTTGCATAAAAACCTTCTCCATATCCTGTTTCGAAAGCAAAAATATTTCCTGGTTTTTCTTCGTCTGGTTTTAGGAAAGCAAATTGGTCAATCGCTCCATTTTCATCAAAGAAATGACTGTGGAAAAACTCTTCGTAAATTCCCATAAAATCTGCTCCTTTTCTATGGAACAGTCTATTTTCTAGATGATTAAGACTATCCTGAGTTTCTGCATCCATAAAACAACCCATCCCCGATTCTACAGGATACCCGAAAACTTCTTCTCCTTGTAAATCTTCAATATGTTGACCTTCTGTAGTTGCCATTTTAAAGGTTGTTGCCTCCTCATTTTGGAAAACTACCTCTACATAAGCAATACAATTGCTGTCTCTTTCTTTGTGCACAAAAACAGGAAAATCACCTACAGGAAAATGGATCACAAATTCCTTCATATCATGGGTAATCAATGGGTCACAAGCGACTAACTTTCCGCTAGGAAGATGAATTTTTCCTACCTCGAAAGTTTCTAGCATGGGATTTTCTACAAAATTTTTAGAAAAAAGTTTTGATATGTTTTCTAGGTGTGACATGACGTTTTAACTTATAAATTAGGTGAAAGTTTAAGGATTGTCAGGCTGAGCGGAGTCGAAGCCTTTTTTTATTTTATCTTTTTCAAAATTATTTGAATGAGTTTCATTTTTACATATAGATAATTTTGGTAATAAATTCCAATTATCTTTAATAATGGCTTCTTTCTTTTTTCTACTCCAACCTTTGACTCGTTTTTCAAATGAAATGGCTTGTTCTACGTCATTAAATTCAGTATAAAAAATTAATTCTACTGGTCTTCTGGTATGGGTATAGCTTTCAGGATAATAACCTGATTGGTGCTTTACAAGTCTTCCTTCTAAATCACTGGTAATCCCTGTATAATATGAATTATCAGAACATTTTAATATGTAAACAAAATATTGCTTCATACCAACAAGGCTTCGACTCCGCTCAGCCTGACAAAAATGAATCTAAAAAAAATTTACATTTTTAATTACAATGTTTTTAATTTTTCTTCTAAAATTGCAATTTTATCTTGCGCATCTTTTTGTTTTTTGCGCTCATTTTCTACTACTTGAGCAGGAGCACCAGCAACAAATTTTTCGTTAGATAATTTCTTTTCTACCGAAATTAAGAATCCTTTTAAGTATTTTAGTTCTTCTTCTGTTTTTGCTTTTTCTTCGCCTAAATCAAGGTTTTCACTCAATGGAATAGAAACTTCTGTAGCTCCTACTAAGAATGTGAAACTTGGTTTGTCTGTTTTATTTCCGAAATTAATTTCAGAGATGTTGGCTAATTTTTTCACCACCGCTTCATTTTCAAAAGCAACAGCATTGGTAAATAATTCTACGGCTTCTCTAGGCGAAATCCCTTTGCTTTGACGGTAGTTTCTAACGCCAGAAATCAATTCTTTAGCCGTTTCGAAGGCTTTTATATTTTCTTCGCTGAAAGATTCTGCTTTTTTCTGTTGAGCAATCACCAAAGCTTCTTCTGTGCTTCTTTCCGAAATGGCTTGGTACAATTCTTCGGTTAAGAACGGCATGAAAGGATGCAATAATCTCATCAATTCTTCAAAATAAACGATGGTTTTATCGTAAACTTCCTGAGAAATTCCTTCTCCATAATTTGGTTTAATCGCTTCTAAATACCAAGCACAGAAATCGTCCCAAATCAGTTTATAAATCAGATGCAATGCATCAGAAATTCTGAATTTTGAGAACTGGTCATTGATATCAGCAATGGTTTTATTCATTTGGTTTCCGAACCATTCTATGGTTTGTACATCTGCTTCATTGGCTGGTTTGTCTTCTTTTTTCCAACCTTGAATGAGTCTGAAAGCGTTCCATATTTTAGTCGCGAAGTTTCTTCCTTGCAACATTAAATCTTCATCAAAAAGCAAATCATTACCGGCTGCTGAACTCAATAAAATCCCTACTCTTACTCCATCTGCTCCATATTTTTCAATCAATTCTATAGGGTCTGGAGAATTCCCGAGCGATTTAGACATTTTTCTGCGTTGTTTATCCCTAACAATTCCTGTAAAATATACATTTTTAAAAGGAACTTCGCCTTTAAATTCTAATCCTGCCATAATCATTCTTGCAACCCAGAAGAAAATAATATCTGGACCAGTTACCAAGTCAGAAGTCGGATAATAATACTTGATGTCTTCATTGTTTTCGTCTAACATTCCATCAAAAACAGACATCGGCCATAACCAAGAAGAGAACCAAGTATCTAGAGCATCTTCGTCTTGTTTTAAGTTGTCAGTTATTAGTTGTTGGTTGTTGGTTTTTTCTTTGGCTAAAACCAATGCTTCTTCTATATTTTCGGCAACTACATAATCCTCACTTCCTTCTCCGTAATAATACGCTGGGATTTGTTGGCCCCACCACAATTGACGAGAAATATTCCAATCACGGATGTTTTCCATCCAATGTCTGTATGTATTTTTAAATTTTTCTGGGTGGAACTTCACCTCATCATTCATTACTACATCCAAAGCTGGTTTCGCAATTTCAGACATTTTCAGGAACCATTGTTGAGAAATTTTTGGTTCAATCACAGCTCCTGTTCTCTCAGAAGTTCCTACTTTATTTACATAATCTTCGGCTTTTACCAAAAGATTATTTTCTTCTAATTCTTTTGCAATCAGTTTTCTAACCTCAAATCTATCTTTTCCGTTGTAATGCAAACCGTGTTCATTCAGTTTACCATCATCATCTAATGCATCAATCATTGGCAAATTATGCTTTTGACCAATTTCGTAGTCATTGATATCATGTGCAGGAGTGATTTTCAACGCTCCAGTTCCGAATTCCATGTCTACATATTCATCTTCAATAATTGGAATGACTCTATTTACAATCGGAGCAATTACATTTTTGCCTTTCAGATGAGCATATTTTTCGTCATTAGGATTTACACAAACCGCTACATCACCGAAAATGGTTTCTGGACGAGTTGTAGCTACAGAAATAAACTCTTCAGAACCTTCAATTTTATATTTTAGGTACCAAAGTTTCCCATTGAGTTCTTTATAAATTACCTCTTCATCAGAAATATTGGTTTTAGCTTCCGGATCCCAGTTCACCATTCTATAACCTCTGTAAATCAAACCTTTATTATATAAATCCACAAAAGATTTGATGACTTGAGCAGATAATTTCGGTTCCATTGTGAAACGCGTTCTGTCCCAGTCACAAGAACAACCTAATTTCTTTAACTGTTCAAGTATTGTTCCGCCATATTTATGCGTCCAATCCCAAGCGTGAACTAAAAATTCATCTCGGGTAATATCAGACTTATTAATTCCTTCAGATTTCAGTTTCGCCACCACTTTAGCTTCAGTAGCGATAGAAGCATGGTCTGTTCCCGGAACCCAAAGTGCATTAAACCCTTGCATTCTGGCTCTTCTGACCAAAACATCTTGAATGGTATTGTTTAACATGTGTCCCATGTGAAGAATCCCCGTCACGTTTGGTGGCGGAATTACAATCGTGTAAGGAGGTCTGTTATCTGGAGTAGAGTGAAAATAATTGTTTTCTAACCAGTAATTGTACCATTTCTGTTCTGTTTCCTGAGGATTATATTTTTCTGAAATTTGCATAAAATTTTAAATAAAAATGAGTTTGGCTTGTAATTTGCAAAAATACGATAAAATGTGAATTTTTAAATGGTTAAAGCTCTTCTTTTTGAGAATTTTGGAATAAGAATCAGACAAAGTAAAATAAAAAAGAAGAATTTGGATTTAATTACAGAATTTATTTATAATTTTGAACTTTAATTTACAACAAAAAACTTTCTAAATATGAAAAAATTTATGGGCGGTTTGTTGCTTATCGGAGGTTTTGTTTTCTCTTCTGCACAAACTATTTCTTTTGAAAAAACAACTATTGATTACGGTACTGTTCCTGTGAATGCAGATGGAAACAGAGTTTTTACTTTTAAAAATACTGGTGACAAGCCTTTAATCCTTTCTAACGTACAGCCAGGCTGTGGTTGCACCGCTTCTGAATGGCCAAAAGAACCAGTGATGCCTGGAAAATCTGCACAGATTAAAGTTCATTATAACACTGCAAATGCTGCACCTTTCAAAAAATCAATCGATGTATTTTCTAATGACCCAGTAAACGGAAGAGTCGTTCTATACATCCAAGGAACAGTAGATGCAAATGCTAAAGCTGAAGGAGCAAAAAATCAACCCGCTTCATTGCCTAAAAAATAATTCTTACAAAAAATTATTATACAAAAACCGACTTTAACCAGTCGGTTTTTTTTATTATCTTTAGTTGAACAAAACACTTAAAAAAAAATGGACACCAATTTCACAGATAACTTTCTTGTTAAAGAAACTCAAAAATTCAATCTCAAAGATTTCAATACTGATTATAAAGGCGACCTCTCCAAAGAAGAAGGTCAAAAAATGCTCGATGCAGAGAAGAAAAAACTTTATGAACTTCAAGAAAAGCTTTACGCAGATGGCAGTCAATCACTTTTGGTAGTGATACAAGCGATGGATGCTGCCGGAAAAGACAGTTTGATAGAACATGTTTTCGGTGGAGTAAATCCGCAAGGTTGTGAAGTGACCAGTTTTAAAACGCCAACTTCTAAAGAATACAGTCATGATTTCATCTGGAGGCATTATTTGGCTTTACCAGAAAAAGGGAAAATAGGAATTTTCAACCGAAGTCATTACGAAAGTGTTTTGGTGTGTAAAGTGCATCCTGAATATAATCTAAGCGAAAAAGTTTGGAAATCCACTAACGAAATCGACGAAAAATTCTGGAAAAATAGATACGAAAGCATCAAAGATTTTGAAAAACATTTAGCCAGAAATGGTACAAAAATTGTGAAAATTTTCCTCCATGTATCCAAAGAAGAGCAGAAAAAACGTTTTCTAGACCGAATTGCTGAACAAGAAAAAAACTGGAAATTTTCTATTGGCGACTTAAAAGAACGTGCTGTTTTCGACCAATATATGAAGGCTTACGAAGAAGCCATTTCTGAAACCAGTAAAGAACATGCGCCTTGGTTTGTTATTCCTGCTGACCAAAAATGGTTTGCCAGAGTGGCCGCTATACAAATTATTATAGAAACACTGGAAAAAATGAATCTGCAATATCCTACACTTTCAGAAGAAGAGAGAGCAGGACTGGATGATGCGAAAAAGCAGTTGGAAAGCGAGAATTAGAGGTAAAGATAAAGGTAGAGGTAGAGACAGAGGTTAAGAGAATCATTGAAAAAAATAATTTTATGAAAAAATACATTTCGGTTTTGGTATTGTTTTTAGGAATTTTTGCTTTTGGGCAAGTTCCCAGATTTGCGAAATATGATGTCGCCGAAACTGGTGCTCAACTTTATTTACCTTCAGTTCCCACTTGGGAAAAATCTCTTTCAGAAGATAAAAGTGAAATCTACTTAACTTATGTGATTTTTGGAGAAGTAGAATATGGTGCAATTGTTATTCGTCTAGCTGAGGAAACGGCAAAAACCAACCAAAATCCTGAAGCTTTGATGGAATCTTATGTCCATTTCTTGAATGATAATGTATTTAAATTTACAAAAAAGACAGATTTTGGGAAAGGACATACTTTGCAAAACCAACCTGATGTAAAAGGAATTTTAGAATATGCCGAAACTGCAGATGGCACAAAATACACTGTAAAATCTTGGACGAATCCATCGATGATTGCGGTAATGTATGTGGCTTCTAAAAAAGAAGTGAACATTAATTTTCAGGAGATTTATTTTAATGGATTTAGGTTTAAAAAGTAATACTTTATGAAGTTAATATTCTTATTAATATTTGGTGTGAATATTATTTACTCACAAAATAAAAACAATGACTATTTTAAAAATATTGATAAATTAAAATTTGAAGAAAAATTACAAAAAATATCAATATTAGATAGTAAAACTTGTATTGGTAATGCAGATAGTTTCTTTTCCAATAAGGAATTAGTTCTAATAGAAGGAAATGATGGTGGCGAATTTAGTGAGCAAAATTATAAGTTTTATATTGAAAAAGGAGAAATTTTAAAATTAAATATAATTGAGTATAGCAATTCAAAAAAAATTGGTGAACTTGAAATTATTTTTGATCACAAAGATATTTTATATAAAAACCCTAAAAATTTTAAAACTTCTTATCCAATAGAATCAATAAAAAAATGTGGACAAATTCTAATTCCTGAATTTATAAAATTACAAAAGAAACCACGAGAAAAACGATAAGCCGGATTCTGTTTCCCGATGAATCGGGACGCTTGTTATTTATCTACGGTTTACATTACTGCAAACCTTGAGCTGGTTACCCCTCGATTTTCGGAGCGAGCTACTCCTATTTTTAGATTGCTCTAAAAAGCATCGATATACTTACCATTGCATCGCATAGAGTTTACCTGGTTTCACTACAGCCGAACTGTACTTGCTTTCTGTTGCACTTGTCCTCGTCTCACGACGGAAGGTTGTTAACCTTTATGCTGCTCTGTGATGTCCGGACTTTCCTACCCCAATTTCTTGGAATCAACAAGCTGTTTTTCTCGTGGAGTGCAAAGATACGGAAATTTTGAATGTTAGATGTCAGATGTCAGATGTCAGATGTTAGAGGTTAGAGGTTAGAGGTTGAATGTTGTGGAATGTATTTTTATTATTCTGAACCCTTACTGCGTTTTACAGATTCCTCAAAAAACGCAGAAAGGGTTGGTTGTATTTTTCACTGAAAGTTATTTTAAAAAAATTGGTTTCTAAAAATCCCTAAAGTTGCGCCCCGAGTTGAGCGGATCTCTTTTTGTTTTTTTAGATTCTTCGATTCCGCTCAGAATGACAAAAAACAAAAAAGCAGGAGCGGAACTAGAAACCTAACGAAGTGGTTCGATGACTTTAGGAGTCAAATTTGGCGCCCAAGAAAAAAATTGCGCTTTCACATTCATTAATGAGCGCATTTTCTTATCTTCGTTCTTTAATTTCTAAAAAATTGGATTCTAAACAAAAAGAATTTTCTAAGTTGGTAAAGGAAAATCAGGGGCTTATTATAAAAGTCTCCAGATTATATACCAATTCTCTGGAAGATGAACAGGATCTTTTTCAAGAAATTGTGTTACAACTTTGGCGCAGTTACGACTCATTCAAAGGACAGTCCAAAATTTCTACTTGGATGTACAGAGTAGCGCTCAATACGGCCATTACGCTTTTCCGAAAGAAGACAAAATCTCCTCAAACTGATGAGTTGATGGATTTTCACCACAGAGATTATGTGGAAGATGATGACGAAAAGCAACAACAAATCACTCTGCTTTATAAGGTGATAAAAATGCTCCCAAAAGTAGAACGTGCGATTGTGATGATGTATTTAGACGATTTGCCTTACCGTGATATTGCAGAAAACCTAGGGATTACGGAAGTAAATGCCCGTGTAAAAATGAACAGACTCAAAAAAACACTTAAAGAATTGATGACTCAACATGCTTAATGAAGATTTCAATATAGACCAATTTAAAAAATCTTGGCAGGAACAACCCGTTTCTGATGTGTATAACACGTCTGAAATAGAAGGAATGCTCAACAAAAAATCTACCAACTATGTAAAATATATTTTCTGGATAAGTTTGGCAGAATTTTTATTTTTCGCCATTGTTGGGATTTGTACGATTTTTTCTACCCAAAGAAGCAATAGTTTTACTAATATTTTAGAAAAACTTGGAGTCCAAATGAATGATGATGTGGAAATGAATTTTGAGCATCTTTATTTTGCCTTGAAAGTCTTTAGTTTACTGATTACCGCGATTTTTGTTTTTCTTTTTTACAGAAATTACCTAAAAATTAAGGTAGAATGCAATTTGAAAAATTTTATTCTCCAAATTATCAAGTTCAAAAGAACCGTTAACCTGTTTATCTTTACTAATATTGGTTTATTGATTATTTTTTCGGGGATTATTACTTATTTCATTATGAATGTGTTGCAAGCTCAGAACATTCATTTAAACCAAGCCACTTTAATAGGATTTATTACAGGAATTGTGATAAGCATTGGTTTAGGCGTTCTCTTGATTTGGCTATATTACAGAATCGTTTACGGAATTATTATGAGCAGACTGAGCAGAAATCTAGAGCAATTGCAAGATATAGAAAATGAAAAAGGACAATAGTAAATGGGCTCTGATTGGAATAGGCATTATTGGTTTTATATTTCTTTCATTAGGTGTTTTATTGTATATAAAAAAACAGAGTTTTTTAGGAGTAGCCATTGCTTCTTTTATGGGTCTTAGCTTTATATATGTTCTTATTTCTGAAATTATCTATCGAAAAAAATCTAAAATAATTATTAATGAAAAATTAGTTTCAGAAAAAACAATAATAAAACAATCTCTTGAAACATTTTTACTTAATTTTTTAGGCAATCTTGCAATTACCATCTTTGGCGGATATTTAATTTACATTTCTGAATTTAGTTTTCTTCTTCTAAATTTCAATTTTTCATTTCTTATAGGTTTACTATTTGTTGCGTATTATGGATTCTTATGTTTAAAAAATGTTTATTATTTTTTTTACAAGAAGAAACACTTAATTCTTTCCAACCGAGGAATTGAATTCAATCAAAAATTATATTCTTGGTCAGAGATTAAAAATGAAAGAATCATAGAAAAAGAAGAATATTCTAATAAATACACTTATATGATGAAATACTTTAGCTTTAGAACTAAAGGAAACCTTCACGAATTTAAACTAGAAGATTATCATATTACAGATACTGAACTCGTACAATTGCTTAAAATATACCGAAATCGCACATCAAAAAACAACACCATGAATACTCAACCAAATGATTTTGAATCTATTTTAAATTATGAAGAATATTTAGACCTAAGTTTAGAAGAAGGAGAAAAATATTTAAAAAAAGTAAGAGAAATTGCCGAAGAAAAAAGAAATGAAATTGAATCTTATTTAATTACCTCAACAATAAATTCTACAAGTCAACATTCTTTAATTTATTCTGCTTTAACAGAAGATTTCCAAAAATGGAAAACGCTTTTATCAAATGAATTTATCAGACTTTTTGAACAAGCTAAAAAAAGCAGTAACTATGAGGATATTTTTGAGGCATTAGACGAAATTATGCCAGATGAATGTCCAAACTCTGAAGAAGTAAAAAAAGTTGTCTACTATTTATATAATGAACTTAATAATTCTAATAAAATGATTCGCCATAAAGCAATATGGTACATTTCTTTTTGGTTAGATGAAGATAACTACCACAAATTTCCAGAAATAATAAATAGAATAAAAGAAAAATTAAATGACAATTATTGGAAAATACGTTGGATGGCCAATAATTTTCTAATGGATTATCCTAATGTAAATCGAGAAGAAATTAAATTAAATTTTTGGGACAAAATAAAAAGTAAATACGGAAATCCATATTCAATAGATTAAAAACCTTCAGAATTCTGAAGGTTTTTTATTATAATTCTTTTCTCAATCTCGCGACTGGAATATTGAGTTGTTCTCTGTATTTTGCGATGGTTCTTCTTGCAATATTGTATCCTTTTTCTTTCAAAACATCTACCAAAGCATCGTCTGTAAGTGGTTTTCTTTTATCTTCATGACTGATGACTTCTTGTAAGTGGTTTTTAATTTCCTTGGTCGAAACTTCTTCGCCATCATCATTCGTCAATGAATCTGAGAATAAGTTTTTAAGCAAAATAATTCCACTAGGTGTGTCTGCATATTTGCTTTTTACCACTCTAGAAATCGTAGAGATATCAAATCCTGTAATATCTGCTACATCTTTCAGAATCATAGGCTTGATGTTTTTTTCATCTCCGGTTAAGAAATACTCTTTCTGTAATTTTACAATCGCAGAAATGGTTTGCATCAGCGTATTTTGTCTCTGATTAATGGCGTCAATATACCATTTTGCAGCATCTAACTTTTGTTTGATGAAAAGTGCGGCCTGTTTATGTTCCGCAGAATTTTTATCGTGAGAATAAGTGCTTAAAATTTCTTTGTATTCCTCAGAAACTCTAAGTGTAGGTGCATTTCTACTATTCAGAAGCGGTAAAACTTGTCCATCTTTTATTTGAATCACAAAATCTGGAATAATTTCTTGATTGATGGTGATGGTTTGTGTATCAAAATTCCCGCCTACTTTTGGAGACAATTTAGAAATCACTTCCAGCGCATCTTTTAAATCTTCTTCTTCAATATCATATTTATTGATGATTTTGCCGTAATGTTTATTGGTTAAAGCATCAAACTGATGTCTTAAAATATTACCTGCTAAAATCACCGATTGATCTCTGCTTACTTTTTTCTCAATTTGCAATAAAAGACATTCTTGTAAATCTCTCGCTCCTACTCCAGCTGGATCAAGTTTTTGAACATAATTTTCTAGAATTTCCTTTACTTTTTCTTGAGTGGTATAAATCCCTTGCGAAAAAGCCAAATCATCTACAATAGCTTTAATCTCACGTCTCAAATATCCGTCATTATCTAGATTTCCGATGATATACTCTGCAATTTTCAGGTCTTCATCGTCTATACTAGACAAGTGAATTTGCTCCATCAAATAATCATACAAAGATTGTCCTTCTGTTAATAAACTTTCGTTATCAAAATCTTCGTCATCTGCAGAATAATTGCTAGAAGCGGTTTTATAAGAAGGCTCATCATCATACAAATATTCATCTACATCAAAATCAGTATCTATGCTTTCGCTTCCTTCACTTTCGTAATCCGAGTCTAAACTGCTAAAATCGTCCTCATCACCACTGTCTTCTTTAACGACTTCCAAGGCAGGATTTTCTTCTAACTCACGCTCTAGCTCTTCCTGAAATTCAAGCGTATGAAGCTGTATCAACTTCATCAACTGAATTTGCTGAGGAGCTAATTTTTGTCCTAATTTTATTTGTAGGTTTTGTTTGAGCATTGTTTATTATTTAGAAATTCAAAATTATCAATTTGAATTTTTGGAGTGTTATATTTTTAAAAATTATTTTTATAAAATTTATTTATCGGTTTTTCTTTTGATAGTGTGTTTAAATTTCAATACCGCAAAATTGAGTTCTACTGTGGTTTCTGTATCTGTAGTTTTCATTTCTTCTCCCAATATATCAGAAATAATTTCACCACTTTTCTGCATCAAAGATTTTTGTTCACTTTCATCTTTCACTTCTGCCAATTCTGAAACAGTACGAGATAATTCTCTAATTTTTGTAAAAGTTTCAATAATAGCGATGGTCGTTTGTGTTGCTTTTTGACTTTTCAAAATCGTCGCCAACATATATAAACCCTTTTCTGTAAAAGCTTTTGGCAAAACTCTAGATTTTGACGACCATTTTGTGGTCGAAAATTTCGACCGCAAATCTTCAATCTCTGTTTTGTCAATCTCTAAAATATATCCATGCGGAAATTTTTCAGGATTGTTTTTTACCGCTTCATTTATTCTTTTAGTTTCTACTCCATACAATTCTGCTACATCACTATCGACAATTACTTTTTCATTTCTCAAGGTAATTATCTTTTCCTCGATGTTGTTAAATTTTATAAGCATTTGGTTATTAGTTTTTCTGAAATTTTAAGGCTGTAGACTAAAAAACATCTAGACACAACCTTAATTCCCCTTAAAACTCTGCGTTTTTCGGAGTTCTAGGGAAAGGAATTACGTCTCTAATATTGGTCATTCCGGTTACGAAAAGAATTAATCTTTCTAGACCTAAACCGAAACCAGCATGCGGAACAGAACCGAATTTTCTAGTATCTAGATACCACCAAAGTTCGTGCTCATCAACATGCATTTCTTGCATCTTAGTTTTCAAAACATCTAAACGCTCCTCTCTTTGTGAACCACCAATGATTTCTCCAATTCCAGGGAAAAGAACATCCATTGCTGCTACGGTTTTTCCGTCTTCGTTTAATCTCATGTAAAATGCTTTGATTTCTTTTGGATAATCAAATAAAACTACTGGAGATTCGAAGTGTTTTTCTACCAAATAACGCTCGTGTTCTGATTGTAAATCTGCGCCCCATTCTTCAATTGGGAATTGGAATTTTCCTTTTTTATTTTCTTTAGAATTTAATAGAATTTCAATGGCTTCAGAATAAGAAACTCTCATGAAACGCTTTTTAATTACGTTTTCTAGTTTCTCTATCAAACCTTCTTTTGCTCTATCTTTTTCTGGTTTTTGTTTTTGTTCTTCGGCGAATCTTTGGTCTAAAAACTTCAAATCATCTTTGCAATTTTCAAGAACATAACCGATTACATATTTCAAGAAATTTTCTGCTAAATCGATGTTGTCTTCCAAATTATTGAAAGCCACTTCTGGTTCTACCATCCAGAATTCTGCCAAGTGTCTTGTAGTATTAGAATTCTCAGCACGGAAAGTCGGCCCAAAAGTATATACTCTACCTAATCCCATTGCTGCAGTTTCAGCTTCTAACTGACCAGAAACCGTTAGGTTAGTTTTTTTGCCAAAGAAATCTTGTGTAAAATCGATGTCACCGTTTTCATCTCTTGGAATTTGGTTTAAATCAAAATTCGTTACCCCAAACATTTCACCAGCACCTTCTGCATCAGCACCAGTGATGATAGGCGTGTTCATGTAGAAGAAATGATTTTGGTTAAAGAACTGGTGAATCGCAAAACTTACCGCACTTCTCACTCTGAAAACCGCTCCGAAAAGATTGGTTCTGAATCTAAGATGCGCCTGCTCACGAAGAACTTCCAAAGAGTGCTTTTTTGGTTGAAGAACAGTTTTTTCCATTTCTTCAGAGAAATTATCACCAAGAATTGTAATTTTCTTCGCAATGATTTCTATATCTTGACCTTTCCCTTCACTCTCTACTACCTCACCAGTAATTTTAAGCGAAGAAGCAGTTTTAATATTTTTGATGATTTCTTCGTCGAAATTTTCGAAATCTACTACAATTTGAAGATTATTAATGGTAGAACCGTCATTCAACGCGATGAAACGATTAGAACGAAACGCTCTTACCCAACCTTGTACTGTAATATCGTGGTGTAATAATTTTTTATAACCACCTAAAATTTCTTTAATAGTCTGCTTGCTCATAACTTCATAAATACTATGGATGGCAAATTTATGAAATTTTGGCGTAATTTTTGATGAAAGAGACTATTTTTTAAAAATTGATGATAGGCAGGCTTCTCTTATTGTTTTTGTTCCAGAGTCCAATTTGCAAACCTTTAATTTTATTGGCTTTATTAAAGAATCCTATTTGTGCACCTTTTAAGTTTTCGGTTTCATTTGAAAAACCAATTTGTACTCCATTAAATTTTTCAGCATAATTCCCAAGAAAAGCAATATTTAAACTGTTTCCTACATCCGTATTATTAGAAAATCCTGAAACATGAATTCCGTTAAGCTTTTTAGAGGTGTTATTATAAAAATTTGCAGAAATTCCGTTGGTAGCAAAAGCGTGATGATACATAGAAACACCAATTCCATTCATTTCTTTAGCATCGGTAGTTCCACTTGTTGAAATATGAATTCCGTTAATTACGACACTTCCTTTATCTCTTTCTGGCGCAGGAATTGCTTTTGGAAGAAGTGGATAAATGATTACAAATGGATTCAATTGAAGATTTATTCCATTGATTTTTTGTCCGTCATAATCATCAAAAACACCTATATTAATTCCATTGACGTTATTAGATAAAATTCTCTTTGGCGAAAAAGAAATAAATTTTGTTTTTCTCAAGGAAATGGAATCTGCATTTTGAGAAAACAGAAAAGTAATACTAAGAGATAAATTGATTATTAAAAAAAGTTTTTTCATAGTCTTGAATTTTAAGATTTATAAGACAAAACTATGCTGAAATTTTCTAAAAAAAATTGATTGAAATCAAGAGCCTAAAAAATTACTCATCTTTTTTAGAAGGAACCAAGAAAACATCCATCAAACCTTCTGGCAATTGCATTTTGATAAATTTCTCTTCACGGCTTACTTCTAGAATCCAGTCTTTTATAATCGGAATGATGATTTCTTTATCTGCTAATTTTAAGATAAAGTAATGCTGTGCAGTTTGGTCATTTATTTCTACAATGTTACCACAAGATTTGCCATCTTCTTCTCTGATTTCATACCCAATGACTTCGTGATAATAAAATTGATTCCCTGAAAGTTTTGGCAAGGTAGAAAGCGGTAAAAAAACATTCTTGCCAATAGATTGTTCTACCAATTGTTCAGAAGAATTCTTGAAAGTAATGATTTTAGAGTTATCATTTCCCCATTGTTGCTTTTCCACAAAAAAAGGCACGAGAAGTCCGTTCACTTCTACAAAAATCCCTTCCAGTTTATTGTATAATTCTGGTTGGTCTGTATCTAGTTTTATGATTACATTTCCCTTTAGACCGTGTTTTCTGGTAATTTTTCCTAAAAAATAGCAATCTTCTTTTTTCATGGGTTGATATTTTAAAATTTTTAAAAACCAAAAGAATTTTATTTGGTTTTATGATGCAAATATACTTTGTTTTAAAAGAATAAAGACGCAATAAATTGCGTCTTTAGTACATTTTATTTCTAAAATTGTTATGCTTCTGCTTCAGTTCCTTCAGCTTCAGCAGCTGGAGTTTCTTCAGTAGTTTCTTCAGCTACAGGTTCTGCATTTGCAGCTTCTTCAGCAGCTTTAGCATCAGCTTCTGCTTGAACAGCAGCAGCAATTCTAGCTTCGTTTACTTTAGCTTCAGCTTCTAGAGCAGCTTTTTTAGCAGCTTCTTTAGACTGAGTTAAACCGTCTTTTTTAGCGTTTACAGCAGCTTCTTTAGCTTCTAACCAAGCGTTGAATCTTTTTTCAGCTTCAGCTTCGTCGAAAGCACCTTTAGCTACACCACCTTGTAAGTGTTTTTTGTATAAAGCACCTTTATAAGAAAGGATAGCTCTAGCAGTATCAGTTGGTTGAGCACCATTGTTTAACCATTTAACAGCTGAATCTACATCTAGTTCAATTGTTGCAGGGTTAGTAATTGGGTTATAAATCCCTAATTTTTCGATGAATCTACCATCTCTTCTTGCTCTAGCGTCTGCTACTACGATGTGGAAAAAAGGTTTTCCTTTTTTACCGTGTCTTTGTAATCTAATTTTTACTGACATATTGTTGTGAATTTATGGGAACTCGTCCCTGTTAATATTTTTAAGTGTGCAAAGATAGTAAAATATTTTGTTTCAAAAAAATTTTGACTGGCGTTTGTTACTGGAAGGTGGAACTTAAATTTTCCCTAAATAAAACAATCCGAGACAGCGCTGATTTTCTTCTAAATTCAAAAACTCTCCGAGATGATTTATTACCGCATGAGAACTCCAATAACAGCCTATTTGATTTGCCGCACAGGTTAAATACATATTCTGAACCGCCATCGCTGTAGCAGCAATTTCTTCCCACTCTGGAAGCAAACCACTGAAATTCACAGAAATGGTAACAACGGTGTCTGTTTTAGCAATTTTATCGGCAAAATCAAGATATTTTTTCTCTAAAAACAAGTTTTCTGGTGTAGTTTCTTTGTAAATTTTCTGAATTTCTTTTGCCAGTTGCTGTTTTTCTTCTCCTCTGAAAACACGGAATCTCCAAGGTTTTGTTTTCTTGTGATTTGGAGCAAACTGTGCAGAACTTAAAATTTCATCTAAAATTTCCTGAGAAATTTCTTCGCCAGTATAATCTTTGGGATAGATACTTTTTCTACTTTCTATGATTTGTTTTAAAATTTCTGGATTGTTCATTTTTTAAAAAACCTATTAAGTTTTGGCTAAAGCCAAATGGAATGATTGATTATTACTAAGCGGACTAAAGTCCGCTCTATTGATATTTGACAAAATTAATTAAATAATTTTTTCAATTTTTTGGTGAATTCTGTTGAGAACAAATTCTTCGCCTTCGGTTTTGCCCAACATGATTTTAGCCATCGGACTTTCTTCTGAAATCGCATAAAACCGATCGCCTTCATAAAAAAACTCGCCGAGAGAAACCGAAAGATAAAATCTGGCTTTATTGGTAATGACCAGTGAGCCCAGTTTTACTCTATCCGAAGAATGATGAAGCACCTGATTCATTTTCTTTTGCATCGTTTTGAGCGCAAACATTTGTTTATCTAAGTGATAAATTTCTTCTTGCATTTCTTCCCTTATCGAATCATACTTAGAAGTTTTTTTGACTTCTCTTGTTGCTTCCAAAGTAAAATTAAGATAAAACTCCAGCGTTTTTATCTTCCCAGAAATCGTGTCTTTGACAAAATTTCTCAGTGCAGTTTTATCATAATCTTTGACCAGCATCTTCATTAAAATATTCAGCGAAGATAAAATTCTCTTTTGAAATACCGAAAAATAAAAAAACGGGAAATTTCCCGTTTTTAATATTTCTAAAACTTTAAATTAAGGCTTTTCTGAAAGTTTTTTCAAATTTTGGAGTCCTTCTTCATACGATTTACCCATCCAGTAATCCATCATTGGTTTCATGAGATTAGAAGGATATTCCATTTCTGCATCTAATGTCCAAACCACTTTTGTAGCATTTCCTTCTTGTGTTAATACAATATCAGAAGTAGCTTCACCTTGACCTTCAAAAGCCATTTTAGTGCTTTGTTTCTGATTTGGAATAAGCGCCGTAATTTCTTGGCATCCATTTCCCACATCTTTTTTATCACTTGTCCAGCAATGTTGATCGCCAATCTGACCAGAAACGCCAGAATAGGTAGATTGCAACTGCGGGTCTAATTTCATCCAAGGATTCCATTCATTAAATGCTTTCATAGAATTGAGATGTGAATACACTTTTTCTGCAGGAGCATTAATGACAATCGATTTTTCATAATGGTATTTTTCACCAATGACAAACATGGCAATCACCAAAACGGCTAGAATTGCCAAAAGGATTTTCAAAAACTTTTTCATAGTGTGAATATTTTCAGTGTTTTAGCAAAGATAATAAAATGAACTAAATCAACATTTGTTATAGAAAAATGAACTAAATTTGAATAGCTAAACTCAAAAACCATGAAAAAATCTTTTTTAATAGTTGTTTGCTTATCTATATTTTCCAATATTTTAGCACAAAAAACAAATCCCATCCTATTTTTTGATCTTGGGTTAGGATACGCTAAAGAAATTAACAATTCTGGCGGCATTATACAATACGGAAGCATCAATTATGAAAAGAATAAAAATTTATTTACAGCAAGATATTCAGAGTTTAACCAATTAAGCGTAAAAGCTATCCCAATCACTCCTGTAACACCAATTCCATTCCCTTCAAGTGATTTTAAAAACACGGAAGTTGGTATTTTATACGGAAGAAGATTCATAGAAGACAATTTTGCGTACAGTTTTTCTGTAGGAATTTCTACCAACAAATATGAAATTTATAAGAAAGATGATTATGACAAAACCTATACAGAATCAAAAAATTACGCAGGTTGTCCATTTGAAATTTCTATAAAATGGTTCAAATCGGAAAAAAGTCCTTATAGAATTTATGAATTAATTCCTGTTGGCAAACCTACTGCTCTAGGGAACAGTGTAGGCTTTAAATTTTTAGGAAATATTTCTAAACATAGTTTCATGGGAATTGGGCTAGATTTTGGGATAGGTTATCATAAAGAATATTAGTATTTTTGTTAAAATTTTAGAAATGACAAATTTACTCTTACAGAAATTTAACACCCAATATAATTCAGCTCCATTTGCAGAAATAAAAGAAGAACATTACTTACCTGCATTCAAAGAACTGATAGACCAATCTTTGCAAGAAATACAAGAAATCACTCAAAATCCTGAAACACCTACTTTCGAAAACACCATCGAAGCATTGGCTTATTCAGGCGAACAATTAGATGTGGTTTCTAATATTTTCTTTAACCTTAATTCTGCCGAAACCAATGACGAAATTCAACAAATCGCACAAGAAGTTTCGCCTTTATTAACCGAATTTGCTTCTAAAATTTCGCAAAACGAACAACTTTTTTCTAGAATTAAAAAAGTGTACGACGAGAAAGACCATTATTCACTCAACGAAGAGCAAAAAATGCTTCTAGAAGAAACCTACAAAGGTTTTGTAAGAAACGGTGCATTGCTGAATGAAGAAAAAAAAGAACAACTCAAAAATATTAATATTGAGCTTTCTAAGAAATCTTTGCAATTCGGACAAAATGTTTTGGCAGCGACCAATCAATATTATAAACACTTGACCAACAAAGAAGATTTAGCTGGAATTCCAGAGGCAATTCTTGCGCAATATGAAGAAGAAGCAAAAGAAAAAAATCTAGAAGGTTATGTGATTACGCTTCAGTTTCCGAGTTTATTACCCGTTCTTACTTATGCGGAAAATCGTGAGTTGAGAAAGGAATTGGCAATTGCAAACGGAAAAAAATCTTTTGATGGTGGTGAATTTGACAACCAAAATCTCATCAAAGAATTGGTACAACTTCGTCAAGAAAAAGCGCAATTATTAGGCTATAAATCTTTTGCAGATTATGTTTTAGAAGAAAGAATGGCAAAATCTCCACAGAAAGTGTTAGAATTTCTGAATGAACTGCTTACCAAAGCAAAACCTTTTGCTCAAAAAGATGTGGAAGAGCTTTCCGTTTTAGCAAAAGCTGATGGAATTACAGAAATGCAAAGTTATGACCATGCTTATTATGCCGAAAAACTCAGAAAACAAAAATTTGATTTCAATGATGAAGAATTGAAACCTTATTTCCAATTAGACAAAGTACAAGAAGCGGTTTTCGGGTTAGCTGGAAAACTTTTCGGGTTAGAATTTGTAGAAACTGCTGATATTCAAAAATATCACGCTGATGTGAAAACGTATGAGATTTTTGAAAGATATGAGATACGAGATACGAGATATGAGATTGAGAATGTAGAATCACTCGAAACTCGAAACCCGGAACTCGGAACACAATTTAAAGCATTGCTTTACGCTGATTATCATCCAAGAAAGGGAAAAAGAGCGGGAGCATGGATGACGAGTTTTAAAAATCAATACATCAAAAATGGTGAAAACCACAGACCGCATATTTCTGTTGTTTGTAATTTTACCAAACCTACCTCAGAAACGCCAAGTTTACTGACTTTCAACGAAGTCACCACGCTTTTCCATGAATTCGGGCATGCTTTACATGGTGTTTTGGCAAACACTCAGTATCCAAATCTTTCAGGAACTTCTGTAAAATGGGATTTTGTAGAATTGCCTTCTCAATTTTTAGAAAATTACTGTTACGAACCAGAATTCTTAAAAACATTTGCAAAACATTATCAAACGGGTGAAGTTTTACCAGATGAAAAAATTCAGAAAATAGAAGATTCTAAAAACTTTATGGAAGGCTATCAAACCTTGAGACAACTCAGTTTCGGAATTTTGGACATGTCTTATCACGCCGAAAACGTAAAAGTAGAAGATGTAAAAACCTTTGAAACCGAAACCATCAAAGCGACTCAAGTTTATCCTACTCTAGCAGAAACAGCTGTTAGCACAAGTTTCTCACACATTTTCCAAGGAGGATATTCTGCGGGATATTATTCTTACAAATGGGCAGAAGTTTTAGATGCAGATGCTTTTCAATATTTCAAAGAAAATGGAATTTTCAATCCTGAAATTGCAGCAAAATACAAAGTTTTACTTTCTAGTGGCGGAACAAAAGACCCAATGGAATTGTATAAAAATTTCAGAGGAAGCGAACCGAAAGTAGAAAGTTTATTGAAAAGAGCTTTTGGTTAATGGAAAGTTGAAAATTGAAAATTGAAAATTGAAAATGACAACCCATCTAAAATTTAAAATCTAAAATTTGAAAAATCTTTGCCCTTGTTGTTCAGGAAAATTATACGAAGAATGTTGCGAGCCGTTTCATTCTAAAAAAGAGTTTCCCAAAACTGCGGAAGAACTGATGCGTTCTCGTTATGCTGCATTTGCCATTCCGAATGGTGAATATTTATGGCAAACCACATTGCCCAGCAAAAGAAAATTCCATGACAAAAGTGAATTGGAAGTTTGGGGAAAAGAAAACACTTGGACAAAACTGGAAATCATCAATTCCAGCGAAAAAGAAGTAGAATTTAAGGCGTATTTCACAGATAAATTCGGGAAAGAAAACATTCATCATGAGTTATCCACTTTTAAAAAGGTAGATAAAAAATGGTATTATGTTTCAGGGAAATTTTTAGATTAAAGCAAACCTTTTTTCTTCTTTTGTCTCAAAACATAGAGATAAAGGCTTTCTACTTTTTTCCTTGCCCAATCTGTTTTTCGCAAGAATTTAAGCGAAGAGTTAATGCTTGGATTTTCGTTGAAACATCGGATTTTTATTTGTTTTCCCAGTTCTTCGAAACCATTGTAATAATCTACCAATTCTTCGAGAATAGCATCTAATCTTTTCCCGTGTAAAGGATCTTTAGAATTCTGTTCCATGTTATAAAATAAAATCCCGAAAATTTCGGGATTTTTTGTTTTTAAAATATTTTTTAGGTATAATTTCAAAAAAAGATTAGAAATTAGTGACCAGAGTTACCATCAATTCCGTGTGCATGTCCATGTGCTAGTTCTTCTTCAGTAGCTTCTCTATGATCTACGATTTCTACATCGAAATATAAAGTTTTTCCAGCCATTGGGTGATTAAGGTCTGCTACTACCACTTCTGGAGTAACTTCTACCACTACTGCTTGGAAATTATTTCCTTGATTGTCTGAAAGTGGAAGAATTGCACCAACTGGTGGCATTCCTGATTCATTGAACATTTCTAATGGCAATTGTGCTACTGCTTGAGGATTTCTTTCGCCGTAACCTTCTGCTGGTAAAATAGTAAAAGAAGCTTTATCGCCAGAAGTTAATCCTTTGATGCTTTCTTCAAATTTTGGAATCATCATTCCTACTCCATATAAAAAAGTAAGCGGATTTCCCGCATCTGATTTTTCTACAAGAACTTTTTCGTTATTCTCTCCATCTGTGTGAAGAACGTAGTTGAGTGCAACTACTTGTTGGTTGTCTATTGTCATAATATTTTATTTTTTAGAGAATGCTCTCTTTTTATTCTATTGGTGTCAATTTTCTTGCCTTTGGAGAAAATAAAACTTTTAACTGCCAAATTGACCTGTTTTTTTTAACTCTTATCTAAATTGAACCAATAAATCTTTCAAAAAAATTAATTCTTTAGAATTCGACCAAAAAAGTTCTTTTCTATCAATTATTGTGATATTTCTTTTGATTTTACCGCTTCATTTCTAGCTTTTGCAAGCATAGGAATAGAAATAAGTCCCATCACAAGCATAATCACCAATTGCATGGTATGAGAAATAAAAGCATAGCTTAATCCTACTTCACCTCCCAATTTAGCATCTTTTCCCATAGAAAGAAATAGGGCAGAAATACCTAATTTCATCGCTAGGTGAAATGCTCCAATTCCTCCAGAAGCGGGAACCATCATTCCTAATGTTCCTACTACAATTAAGAAAAATCCGTCTGCAAATGTAAAACTTGAAGTTTCTGGCAATGCGAAACACACTAAATACGCTGCCAAATAATAAGAAATCCAAATCGCGATAGATAATATAATAAATTTTCCTTTTTGCTTGAGTTTGAAAATGGTAGTTAACCCATGAAAAATCCCTTCTACAAATTCTATCACCTTTCCAATAAGAGGAAGATGGGTAAACTTGTCTTTGAATTTAAAAAAAATGAAAGTTCCTACTACCAATACTGCGATTCCGCCAATGATATAGGTAGGATTTATTTTAATTCCAGATTTTTGGTAAAAAGTAATAATAGCATCTTCCTTAAAAACCACTGTAAGAACCAAAAATCCTAACATACAGAATAAATCTACTACTCTTTCTAAAATAATGGTTCCGAAAGATTTGTCTACTGGTACTTTTTCTACACCATATAAAGCAGTAGAACGTGCTAATTCGCCACTTCTAGGAATGGTAAGATTCATGAGATACCCGAAAGAAATCGTCCACAATGAATTAGAATTAGAAATCTGGTAACCCATAGGTTCTAATAATAAATTCCAACGAACCGCTCTGAACCAATAGGCTAATAACCCGAAAATCATAGCGGCAAAAACCCAAAGATAATTGGCTTTAGCTAAAGAGGCTTTGATATTTGTAAAATCTAATCCTTTTAATGCGAACCACATAAAAAGGGCTGCAAAAGCAATAGATACCAGTACCGTAGAAACTGTTTTAAGAGACGATGATTTTTTTTGATTTTCCAAAAGAATAGCGATTAAGTAAGAAGATTGGTTTTTTCATCTGGGAAAATAATTTTCGGCTGGAAGTTTTGTGCTTCCTCTACAGACATTTGCGCATAAGAAATAATGATGATTACATCTCCTTTTTGCACTTTTCTAGCGGCTGGTCCGTTGAGACAAATTTCACCAGATTTTCTTTTACCTTTTATAACATAAGTATCAAAACGTTCGCCATTATTTACATTTACGATGTAAACTCTCTCTCCTACCACTAAACCTGCGGCATCAATAAGGTCTTCGTCTACTGTAATACTGCCGATGTAATTAAGGTCAGAAGCAGTAACCGTAACACGATGAATTTTTGATTTAAAAACTTCTATTAACATAGCGCAAATTTAAAATAAATTAATTGATTAGTAAAGAATTATCTGAGATTTAAACAAATATAATATTTCGCCAAATTCCCTTTAAAAAAAGACATTTTAGCAGATAAACAAGTTAAACATTATATTTAATGACAAAAAAGAGGAAAAAAAATATCAAATTAACAAATTCATAATTTAGAAATTCATTAAACGCTTATTTAAAAAACACTCTATTCAAAGCATATAAATAGAATTTCAATGCTCGGAAAAGCCTATTCTGTGTGATAGATAAGAATTATCATTTTCTCGTTAATTTATAGAAAAAACTATAATTATTATTAATATTGTGAAAAAAATTTGCACAATATGAAAATTGTTATATATTTGTCTTACGTAACAAATTAACAATTAATATTTATAACTATGAACAAGTCTGAATTAATCGACGCAATGGCAAAAGATGCCGGTATTACTAAAGTTGCTGCTAAAGCTGCTCTTGAATCTTTCGTTGCTAACGTAACTGCTACTCTTAAGAAAAAAGATGGTAAAGTTGCTTTAGTTGGTTTTGGTACTTTCTCAGTAGCTGAAAGAGCTGCAAGACAAGGTATTAACCCTGCTACTAAAAAACCAATCAAAATTGCTGCTAAAAAAGTTGCAAAATTCAAAGCTGGTGCTGATTTAGCTGCTGCTGTATCTGGTGCTAAAAAGAAATAATTCAAATTATTCAAAAGAATTAAGCCTCACCTTTCGGTGAGGCTTTTCTTATGGAGCTAATCTTGATATTTTCCAATCGTAATTTTCATCAAGTTCATAGATAATTCTATCATGCAAACGGTTAGGCCTTCCTTGCCAAAACTCTATCTGATAAGGTTTTGCAATAAATCCTCCCCAGTTTTTAGGTCTAGGAATTTCTTTTCCTTCGTATTCTTTTTCTAATGCTGCTAATTTATCTTCTAAATATTCACGATTAGGAATTACAGAGCTCTGTGGAGAAACTGCTGCACCTAATTGACTTCCTCTTGGTCTTGAACCGAAATAACCATCACTTAAATTCTCGGCCACTTTTTCTAAATCCGCTTTTATGATGATCTGCCTTTCTAAACCTGGCCAAAAAAAGTGAAGACAAGCCTTATTATTTTTTTGAAGAGCCTTCCCTTTTTTGCTATCATAATTGGTATAAAAAATAAAACCTTCCCAAGTATAAGCCTTTAGCAAAACCATTCTGGTTCTAGGGCAACCATCATCTTCTAGCGTAGAAATCGCCATCGCATTTGCTTCTGAAACAGAAGGACTTTCTTCTGCATCTAGAAACCAATCTCTAAACATTTCGATAGGATTTTCTTTAATTTCGCTTTCTAATAATTGTGACTTATAGTATACTTTTCTTTTATCATGAAGATTTTCCATCAAAATTTTTTTTTAAATTTGAGTAATGAATAATTCTTACAAAGGTAAAATTTTAATTTCTACACCTGATATTTCGGGGGACATATTTTCTCGCTCTGTAGTTTTAATTATAGAGCATGATGCTCATGGCGCATTTGGATTTATTTTGAACAAGAAAAATCATTTCATGAGCGAAAACATGAAGCATTTACTCGGCACTGAATTAGAAGTGTATGAAGGCGGTCCTATAGAAACAGATCGTATATTTTTTTTAGTCAAAGGAAAACCCTTCACTTCTGAATATTTACCAATTGATGAAGATTTCTATATAACCGAACAACAAGAAGAAATTGTTTCTGCGATGGTGAACCAAGACCTCAATAAACAAGAAGTAAAAATTTTTACTGGTTATTCTGGATGGAGTCCTTACCAATTAGACCAAGAAATTCAGAATAAAATGTGGACGGTAGTAGACCTTTTTCAATTGGATTACACCTCACCCAATGATCATACCCTTTGGAAAAAAATCATGCAAAATCTAGGCGGAGATTATTTGCTTTGGGCCAATTCTCCAGAAGATGTGAGCTTGAATTAGGTAAAGGCTAAGGTAAAGGTAAAAGTTGAGGAAGAATGTTTAACAAAAATTTAGGATTTCTTTTAGAAATAATTATCGCATAAACTGAGTTTTTATCTAAACTCTCAATAAAAGAACTCGGTAATGGACCTTACAAAAGGTTGATTGCCGAGTTCGTCAATTTTAAGCAAAACTATTGCTCCAAGATTCTACCATTACAGAGAATCTTTCGTTGCCAAATTCTTTATTTCTAATTTTTGATACCGAGAAAACTCCTTTTTCATCAGAAATTACCAGAATTTCTTCTGCTTTTTGTGTTTCGAAAGCACTTAATTCTGCTTCTTCGATGATGACAAAAGCATTTTTATGAAGGAAAGTCACGAAATTTTCCATTAACGGAGAAATATAAGCACCTTCTGATTGTTTCGGAATTTTAATCGTATTTTCTTCCAGCAACAAGAGGTTTCCAGAGATGGTTCTCGCTACTCTTTTATCTGGATTGAGCAAAATTACATCTTCTAAATCATTTTCTGCAGCGTAGATTTCTGCATAAATATTTTCCGGCGAATGCGTTCTAATATTGCTCAAAATATTGGTATTTACAGAAATTTCTTTAAGCAAATCTATTTCAATATTTTTATGGATAGACAGCACATTTACATCTGCATTCAACTCAAAATAATATTGCACTGGCGTTCTAGAAGAAAGCATATCTTCTCTGTTTCTAAACGCCATAAAAGTAATCACTCCCAGTTCTAAATTATTTTCAGAAATGGCTTTATTAAAGGTTTCTGTGAAAAATTCAAGGGTAAAAGAAAGCGGAATATTCATTCTCATTTTTCGCATTGAAGCCATCAAAAAAAAGTAGCATTCTTCTGCCATAATCAGCTGATGATTCTTAACAAAAAAATGAACTTTTACGGCATCTCCATTTAAAAATGCGTTATTCTGAAGTACTATTTCCTGTGTTTTTTGTCCGTTTAGATAAATCATGTTGTAATGATTTTAGTTATGAAAAATGCAAAAAAAATGATAACTGAAATTTCAATTATCAATCTTTTTACTTGGGTTGAAAGATTAAGCTGCGCCTAGTTTGATTTGTAGATTTTCGATGAGATTATCCCAATATAATCTGGTTTCCTCTTCATCTCCTTTTTCGCAGAAATCGGTAATATTGAGAGAAAGATCATTGGTAATTTCATCAATGATGATTGTCATTTCGAAGAAATATTTTGTTCCTTCGTCTTCTTCCCAACGGAAACGCACAAAAGATTCAGGTTTATATCTGATTAATGTCGCTTTTTCTGCGGGACCACCATTCCAACTGAAATAAAAGTCATCACCTCTTTCTACTGCTTCATCTGCAAACCATTCTGAAAGGCCTTCTGCAGTTGCCATATATTCATACAAAATCTCTGAAAGACAATGCATTGTATATTCAAACTGTACCTTATGTTTCGTCATATTTTTACCATTTTTGGTGTCGCAATATATAAATTAATTTTATATATCTGCAACTATTTTTCGATAAAATCAATAATTTTTATATGAGTTTTCGCATAAAAAAAAGAGTTTTAAAAATTTAAAACCCCTTTTTTTGTTTATTCTTCATTTAAAGCTTCTAAAATAATTTCGCAGCCTTTTTTAATCTCTTCTTTACTAATGGTTAACGGTGGAGAAATCCTCATAAATTCATTTCGGTAGAGTTGCCAAAAAACAATGAGTCCTTTTTCCATACAACGCTTCGCTACGTCTAATGTATATTCTGGAGATTCTAATTCTACTGCGAGCATTAAACCTCTTCCGTTTACTTTTTTAATTTTCGGGTGAACCAATAATTCTCTGAACAGTTTTTCTTTTTCTTCTACTTCATTCATTAAGCCACTGTCTAAAACTTCTTTTAAAGTTGCATAACTCGCCGCTGCAATGAGAGGATTTCCTCCAAAAGTAGTAATGTGTCCCAATTTTGGGGAATACTGAAGTGATTTCATTATTTTTGCAGAACTCATAAATGCGCCAACTGGAACTCCGCCTCCCATTCCTTTTCCCATCACAAGAATATCCGGAACCATATCATAATGCTCGAAAGAAAACAATTTGCCTGTTCTCCCAAACCCTGGCTGAATTTCGTCAAGGATTAATAAAGCCCCAACTTCCTCACATCTTTTTTTCAAATTTTTGAAATAATTTTGAGAAGGTGTCAAAAAACCAGCCGCTCCTTGAATCGTTTCGGCGATTACACAAGCTGTTTTTTCAGTAATTTTAGAAAATTCTTCCTCATTATTAAATTCAATGAAAGAAATCATTGGCAACAATGGGCGAAATTCTCTCTTGTGGAACTCATTTCCCGAAACCGACAAAGCACCATGAGTATTGCCATGATAAGAATTTTTCATGGAGATAATTTCTTCTCTTCCTGTGTATCTTTTGGCTAATTTCAATGCTCCATCAATGGCTTCTGCACCAGAATTTACCAAATAGGTAACTTCCAAAGGTTCTGGAGTCGCTTCTGCTAAAAGTCTGCAAAGTTCCACCGGTTTTTCCTGAGCATATTCTCCGTAAACCATTACGTGAAGATATTTATCTGCCTGTTCTTTAATTGCATTCACCACTTTAGGATGAGAATGCCCCAAAGTATTCGCCGAAACTCCCGCTACAAAATCTAAATAAGCTCTACCATCTTTTCCATAAATATAACTTCCTTCTGCTTTTTCTACTTCGAAACCTGCTGCATAAGGTGTAGTTTGTGCTTGATATTTGAAAAATTCTTGTTTCATTTTGCAAAGATAAAGAAGATAAAAGTTGGAAGATGGATGTTTTTAAAAAATTTTTTACAGAAATCACAAGATAATTTCATATTTTCAAATTCTAAATTTAAAGGTTTTTCCGTTTTTTTACTCTCGCAGATTGAGCTAGATGCTGAATTTTTATCTGCAAAATTTGCATAATCAGCGAGAGATTAAAGTTTTGCCGATATGTAACTAAGTTGTGACCTCTTATTTTTATTAAAAGTTTTTGGTTAAAGTAAAAATTGATTTCAAAAATAAAAAGTCGGACTAAAGTCCGACTCTATAGATTTATAGCTTTCTATCTCTTTTGATGGTTTTTGGTTTTTTCTTGGCTTCTTCTTTTTTACGAAGTTCTTCCGCTTTTTGGTACAGCGTATCATCTGTTTCGTATTTCACTTCTTCGTAATTCGGTGTGTCTAAGAAAATATCTTCCCATTTCCGTGGTCGGTCTTTGGTATTCCAATTAAAATCTGTGAATTTTCTTTTCTCTGGAGCAATCATACTCATCGGGTAAATATCAGAATTGGCTCCAATATTACAAGAGAGAATCTGAATTTTTCTTTCTTCAAAAAGTGCTTCAATTTGTCCACAAGTAGAAAGCGCAATACCGATTCTATCTAATTTTTTGGTCTGCGCATCTTCAGAATCTGCATAAGTAATGGCTTGAGCATTCCCTGTTACTTTGGCAATTTTAATTTCGTTGTTTTGATAAAAAACTGTCATTAAATTTCCTTTCACTTGATTAAACTCGTCTTTCAACGTGAGAGAATCTGCTTTAGAAATTGCAAATGCATTTCCAATGACTTTTAGAGAGTCTATATTTTGTTCCGTTGTGTTGAAATATGCTTCAATTTTGCCTCCAGAAATTTGTTTTTCTCCACTCCAGAAAAGAGGTTTCACATTGAGGTGAAGAATTCCATCGGTTTCATTAAAACTTAAAGAATCTGCTCTACCTTGCGCTTTGGTCATGAACAATCTTACCTTTTTATAGCCACGAAGGAAACTTTTTTTCTTCTGGGTAGAATCTAATTTTTGGTAACTTAAAAACCTTTCTGCAGCAATATAAGCTGTATCTTGATTCATGATTTTTACTGCATAAGGTTTTTGGGTAATCATCGCCGAATCTATTTTTTCGTAGATTTCTCCATAACCACCGATGATGTAACGATTTTCCTTCGGGTCGTCTAATCTTACACTTCCTTCTGCTTTACCAAAACCTGTGAGTTGATTAAAAAACATTTTATCTCCTTTCAGAATTTTACCGTTGTAATAAATTCTAGAATTTTTATTAAGATACACTTGTTTTTCGTTCATGAGATACTTTCCATTTTCTGTGTAGACGTAATTAGAAGGTTTTTCTTTATTGATAATGGTTGTAGGCCCGAAAAATTCTGCAATATTGGTATTTTGATAATGTTTGATATTTTTTCCTTCTACTCTATATTGGGCATTGTCAATAGTGTAATTATTGGTAAATTCATTGGTTTTAGAATCAATGAAATAAGTAGCAGACTGAGTCCACATGGTATTTCTTCCATCATTAATGGTTCCCCCAGAATTGAAATAAGCGGTATTTTTTACTCTATCATAATACAAAACATCTGTAGAAATGGTTTGTTTCGCATCAGTAAGCACCACTTTTCCACGGGCAATTCCTCGCTGAGTATTTCCGTCATACTCCATTTCGTTTGAGGTAATTCTGTTTCCGTCTGAAGTAACAAGCAAAACGTTTCCAATAGCTTTAGCGAAATTTTCTTTTTCGTAAAAAATCACTCGATCTGCCGTCAACATGGCACCTTGATGTTCGAATTGCACATTTCCTGTGAAGAAAGGATTTCCTCCGTACATGTCTGCTTTTCTTTCGAATAAATCTGAGTGAATAAAACGTACTTTTTGACCGGGCTGAACCGCTACATTGGTTTCTTTTTTGAAATAAGGGTCTTTTACTAAAGGTTCTTTGGAATTGAGTTTATCAATCTGCGAAAAACCTAAAGCATAAATAAAAATGAAGAGTACGAAAAGGATTTTTTTCATTATTTTTTTTTGTGGCCGTAAAAATATAATGAATGATTGTCAATTTTCACGCCAAACGCTTCTTCGATAGATTGTTTGATGCCCTGAATTCTAGGGTCGCAAAATTCTATAATTTCTTCAATCTCTTTGTCTGAGCCATCTTTATAAATCACTAAATGGTCATGTTGCTTATCAAAATAAGATTTTTCGTAAGAAGATGAAGAGAGTGTTTTTTCGCCGAATTGGTGTTTACGAATCAAGCCCGCATCTAGAAAAATTTCTATAGTATTATAGATGGTTGCCTTAGAAACATGATATTTTTTATTAATCATGATGAGATATAAATCATCTACATTAAAGTGATGATCCATATTATAAATCTCTTCTAAAATGGCATATCTTTCTGGAGTGTTTCTGTAGGCTTTATCTTGTAAATATTGCTTCAGAACATCTTTTATTACACCTATATTTTTTTCTTTTTGAGTAGCTTCCATTGTTTTAATTGAAAAGCAAATTTATTAATTTTTAACTAATAAAAGGTAAATTTTAATGAGAGACAAAATCTAAAAACCTCAATTGCTTGAGGTTTTCATTTTATATTAAGAATCGTAACGTTTAAATTCTTCTAAAATAATTTTTTTCTCTCTAATCGGATTATTGATGAGTGGTACAGATTCTACCAAAACATTATGCGGTGCTAAACCATACGCTTTGAAATCACTACTACCGATATATTTCACGAAATTATAGATATTCAAGGTGATTTTTTCTTTTACCGTCAATAAGAAGTCATTGATATAAACGTTATCAATAATCACATATTTTAAATCTGGCGGAATATTATGATTTCTAAGAGAAGGGTGACTACTTCTATCTGGAATAATACCTTCTTTCATCATATCAAACAACACTTGATTGAAATAATCATTGATTTTTCTATCAATTTTGAATCCTAAAAGGAAATTCACCTTATAAACCGTTCCTGGCATTACCTCATCAATAGAATATTTATAGGTAAAAGGATCTTCTTGGTTGATGATATTTAAAATAAAATAATGGTCTGCTCTTTTTGGTTGAGAGCGCATGATAGAATAAATAATTTTAGACTCTACCTCATCTTCTTTCTTCGCTCTACTCAAAAACGCTAAATTGGTTGCATATTTAGGAATAGACTCATCTAATTTAATGTCCTTAATCGTAGAAACATAATCTTTAAGTTTTACAAACTTGATGAAATTCTGCTTAATCATTCTACCATTATACCAAGCATACATACAAACTGCCACGAAACCTGCTAAGAAAACGGTAATCCAACCACCTTCGAAGAACTTAATAATGTTGGCACTGAAAAATCCTATTTCTATAGACAAATAAACCAAGGCAAAAATTGCTATAAAAATTTTATTCACTCTATTTCTCCATAACCATGCAATCAATAAGATGGTAGTCATCATCATGGTTACCGTAATAGATAAACCATACGCTGCTTCCATATGTACAGATTCTTTGAAATAGAATACTACAATTAGACAGAAAATAAGTAAACCCCAATTGATTCTTGGAATATACATTTGACCTTTTAAACCAGAAGGATATTGAATCTGTTGGAACGGCCAAAAATTAAGAGACATCGCTTCTGAAAAAATAGTAAACGAACCTGTGATTAATGCTTGAGAAGCAATAATTGCCGCTGCAGTTGCTAAAATTACCGCTGGAATAATTAAATAATGTGGTAACATTCCGAAGAAAGGATTGGTTCCTGTGAAAACCATTCCGTAGTTATTTAGTAACCACGCACCTTGACCTAAATAGTTTAAAATCAACATGATTTTTACAAAAACCCAACTTACTCTGATATTTTTATAACCACAGTGTCCTAAATCTGAATACAAAGCTTCTGCTCCTGTAGTACAAAGAAAAACCGCCCCTAAAATCAAAATCGCACTCGGAGAAGTTACAATTAATTTATAGGCGTAATAAGGATTAAATGATTTTACAATTTCTGGATGTTCCATTAAATTCACCACACCGAATCCTCCTAAAAACAAGAACCAAATCACCATCACTGGTCCGAAAAACTTTCCAATAAAACTGGTTCCAAATTGCTGAACAACGAAGATAATGACCAGAATCACAGAAGTCATTGCTAGAATAGAATTGATTCCTAAATCTAATCCTTTGATTTGTTTAAGACCTTCTATAGAAGCCATTACCGTAAGAGAAGGTGTGATTACTCCATCTGCAATTAACGCAGAAGCTCCTATAATTGCAACGAGATACAACCATTTTGTTTTCATTTTTTTCACCAAAGAAAACAATGCTAAAATTCCACCTTCCCCTTTATTGTCTGCTCTTAGAGAAATAAGAACATATTTGATGGTGGTTTGCAGCGTGAGCGTCCAAATAATACAAGAAAGTGCTCCTTCTATATATTCTTCAGAAATCATTTTAGCTTCTTTTCCAGATTTAATGATGGCACTCATTACATAGAGTGGTGAGGTACCAATATCTCCGAAAACGATACCTAATGAAACTAAAACTCCTATGAAAGTTAATTTTTTGGTGTCAAAATGATGACCTCCAGCTAAAACGTCTGACATTTTTCAAGTTTAAAAATAAATGCAAATTTAATCTAATTTCCAGAGGAAACACTTTTTCCTAAGAAAATTTTACATGAAATTAAAAAAGCGCAACCAAAAATGATTGCGCTTTTTTAAAATATGATTAAAGTTTTAAGATTTTACGTATAAAACGTTTTTAATCTCTTGTTTTACTTTTTCTAATTTCGGGAACCACTCTGCGAATAACGCTGCTGAATAAGGAGCAGGTGCATCTGGAGTTGTAATTCTCTTAATTGGTGCATCTAAATAATCAAATGCTTTTTGCTGAACCATGTATGTAATTTCTGAAGCTACAGAACCAAATGGCCATGCTTCTTCTAGAACTACTAATCTATTGGTTTTCTTCACAGAATTAAGAACTGTATCATAGTCTAGCGGACGAATTGTTCTTAAATCTACTACTTCTACAGAAATTCCTTCTTGTTCTAAATCAGCTGCTGCTTGCATTGCTAATTTTAAGATTTTACCAAAAGAAACCAAAGTTACATCTTTACCTTCTTTTTTGATATCAGCTTTACCAATTGGGATGTAGTATTCTTCTTCTGGAATTTCCATTTTATCTCCGTACATCTGTTCAGATTCCATGAAAATTACAGGGTCATTATCTCTAATTGCAGATTTTAATAATCCTTTTGCATCATATGGATTAGAAGGAACAATTACTTTGAGACCAGGACAGTTTGCATACCAACTTTCAAAAGCTTGAGAGTGTGTAGCTCCTAACTGACCTGCAGAAGCAGTAGGCCCTCTAAAAACGATTGGCACATTCCACTGTCCACCACTCATTTGATACATTTTCGCTGCATTAGAAATAATTTGGTCAATAGCCACCATAGAGAAGTTAAAAGTCATAAACTCTACTATAGGTCTATTTCCGTTCATTGCAGCTCCTACAGAAATCCCAGCAAAACCTAATTCTGCAATTGGTGCATCTATTACTCTTTTTGGACCAAATTCTGCTAACATTCCTTTTGAAGCTTTGTAAGCTCCGTTATATTCTGCTACTTCTTCGCCAATGAGATATATCGATTCGTCTTTACGCATTTCTTCGCTCATTGCTTCACAGATAGCCTCACGAAATTGTACTTCTTTCATTTTGATTAATTTGTTGAGTTGCAAATTTAAGGAATTTTTATCAAACTATTATGTATCAATTATTACTTTAGTCAACAAATAAAAAAGACACATCTTTTAGGACGTGTCTTTTTTATTTTTATCTCTAAAATAGATTAATCTACTCTATGCCAAGTTTGGTTTCTACCGATTAATGAGATTCCTACGTAACCTCTTACATTCAGTTTATCACCACTTCTGGTCACTGTACAGTTGTACGTTTTTCCTTTTTTAGGATCTGTAATCGTTCCGTCAGTAAATTCTGAACCGTCTTTCTTTAAACCTCTGATGATTTCTAAACCAACTAATGGCTTATTTTTTCTGTCATCTGTACATTTTACACAGTTGTTATTTTCTGGTTTTTGTAATAATTGTACAATTTTGCCATAATATTTACCGTCTGATTTTTTGAAAATTTCTACGATAGATTTAGGCTTCCCTGTTTCATCATCAATTGTTTTCCATTTCCCTTCTATTTGAGCATATGAAAGAACACTGAAGAATAAAGCGAAAAATGCGAATGCTAATTTTTTCATGTTTCTAATTTTAAATTTTTGCTAAAAGTAAATATTTTTTATTAAACAACAAATTTATTGTTATTCTTATCATACTAATAACAAAGCAGGTGCCAAAATTCAGAAAATTAAACACTAGTTTAATATCTCTAATAAATAAAGCTTTTTCAACTTTTCATTTCTGGTTTTAGGATTCAGAAATTTTAGGGAAAGTTTAGTGATTTTAAAATGTGTTTCCTGATGAAGAATTTTATACGGTTGTGTAATACTTTGTAAATCATTTTCGTATACCAGAACTCTATCCCCTTTTTTCAACAGAGAAACGTCTTTTCTAGGTGTGTTTTGTTGGGTATAAAAATCAAAAGACCAAATTTCATAATCTTTCGGCATGAATAGATTTTGGGTTGAAACTTGATTTTTTTCAAAATATTGAGCCATTTTTAAACCACCTTGATATTGCGTCAAAACAGGATAAAACTGCGAATTGAGAAAAACATTAGTGGTAATGGCAAAAAGCAAAGAGACCAAAACCCATCTTCTCACCATATTTTCTTTTTTGAAAATGTAAAGCAGTAAAGTTCCCACAAAAAACAAGCCTACCACAAATAAAACCACTTCATGAATTCCAGTAAAATAATACGTGAGCAGTAAAACGCCTACTAAACTTACCGAAATCACCACCAACTGAATCACCCAAAAAACTTTGGCTTTTTTCCATTGATTTTTTTCGAAAATTTCAAAAATATAAGAAGCGGTAAAAACAGAAAGAATGGGAATTATTCCATTTAAATAATGAGGCAACTTAAATTTAGAAAAACTAAATACCAAAATCACCAACCAGAATCCGCCTAAAGTTAAAAATTCTACGCCTTCTATTTTTTTAAATCTTTCTTTAATCAAATTTCTAGTTCTTTCGAAAACACCCGTGTAAAATGCGATTGAAAAAGGTAAAAATGCCCAAAGTAATGTATGAAAAAAGAAAGAATAATCTGGACTATTTTGCTCAAAACCTTTGGCCTGTAAACGATTTACACTTTGATTAAAGAGAATAAATTCTACTCCTTCGTTTCCAAATTGATGATAATACGCGTACAAAATCGGTAAAATCCCCACTCCGAAACTAAGTGCGGCAAAAATGATTTTCACGTTAAAAAATTTCAGCCATTCTCTAGAATACAGCAAATAAGAAAATATCGAAAATCCTATAATCACAATCGCCATCAAACCTTTTGAAGAAAAAGCCAATGCTGTAAAAAAACCTGCTAAAACTACATTAATGATTTTTTGTGTTTTAATAAAAGCTAAAAACTGCCAAATAGAAAGTGCAATAAAACCCGTCAAAACAGCATCTGTTCTTACATCGTGAGCAGAAAGAATAATGGTTTGTGATGCTAAAAATATCAGTGAAGCAGCATAACTTAGATTTTCATTTTTATACAATAAATCAGCTATCTTTTTTACAGAAAAAGCGGCTAAAAACAAGCATAAAATCGCTGGAATTCTATAAGCAATATGATTAATTCCGAAAATTTTCATCGATAAAGCTGCGAGCCAAAAATGCAAGTGCGGTTTGTCTAGATAAGGATTATCTCCTTTATAAATTTCTAGAAAATTGCCAGAATTGGCCATTCTCATCGCCATTGTAGCATGTTGAGCAGAATCATTTTCCATCAATGGAATAAATAACCCTATTAAGTACACCAAAACAAAGCCTACAAAAAGAAAAAAGATTTGATTTCTAGAAAGTAATTGATTTTGATTCATTATAAAAATCAGGTTTTTTAGTATTTTTGCAAAAATTTGCATTGCAAAGGTAACAAATCAAGCGCTACAATGGATAAAAATAAATTCTACTCTCTCGTTATTCCTATGTATAACGAAGAAGGAAATGCAGGAATTTTAATCGACAGAATTTCTGATGCTATGAATGGATATCACTATGAACTCATCTTAATAGACGACAATTCTACGGATAAAACCATACAAGAAATCAAAGAAAAAAAACATCCAAATGTAGTGTTGATTGAGCTCAAAAAAAATTACGGACAAAGTTCTGCAATGATGGCTGGTTTCGATTATGCAACTGGTGATTATGTGATTACACTTGATGGAGATTTGCAAAACGATCCTTCAGATATTCCCGCAATGGTAGAACTTTTAGAAAAGGGAAATTACGATTTGGTGGTTGGGAAACGTCAAAAAAGAAAAGATTCTTCCATCAGAACCATTCCTTCAAAAATTGCGAATTTCATCATCAAAAAATCTACAAAACTCAATATTTCTGACCAAGGTTGTGCACTGAAAGTTTTCACCAATGAAACGGCAAAAGAACTTAATCTTTACGGCGAAAACCATAGATTTATTAGTTTAATGGCGCATTTAAATGGTGCTAAAATTACAGAAATTCCCGTAAAGCATCACCCAAGACAACACGGCGTTTCTAAATACGGAATGAACAGAACTTTCAAGGTGATTAATGACTTGCTTTTGGTTTTGTTTAATAAAAAATACCTTTCTAAACCAATTTATCTTTTCGGAAACATTGGTTTAATCACTTTTACATTGGGAGTTTTGGTGAATATTTATTTATTGGCTCTCAAAATTTTAGGAAATGACATTGGCGGAAGACCTTTATTAATCCTAGGTGTTTTACTTATTTTCATTGGCATTCAGTTTTTTACCACAGGAATTATTGTAGATATGTTGATGAAAACCTACTACGAATCTCAAGAAAAAAGACCTTTTAACATCAGAAATATCACAACATTTGGAGAAAGTCAATCTTAAAAAACTACTCATCAACTTTGCTAAAATTTTCATTAGCATTGCTTTGTTGTATTTCGTTTTTCAGAAAATTCCTTTTCGGGAAGTAACTGTTTTATGGGCAAAAACGCATGTTTTTTATCTCGTGATGGCTGCTATTCTTTTCTTGGCATCTCAAATTATTTCTACCAAAAGACTTGAACTCTATTTCAAAGCCAATGATTTCCATTTGAGTTTCAGAAGCAATGTAGAACTCTATTTTTTGGGAATGTTCTATAATTTTTTCATTCCAGGTGGAATTGGTGGAGACGCTTACAAAGTCTATCTTTTGCATAAAAATTTCGGTTGGAGTGCCAAAAAAATCACCTCATCACTTTTTAATGACCGATTAAGCGGACTTTTGGCAATTTGCGTATTGATTTTAATATTTTCATTCAATTTACTGGAAGCCAAATTCTTCCCCATCTTATTTGTCCTTTTAGTGGTAGGATTTTTCTTTACTTATTTTTTGACTAAAAAGCTTTTTTCTACTTATGCCACAGTTTTTTTTAAAGCTTTTTCCTACTCATTTTTAGTCCAAATTTTACAAGTCATCAGTTTTATATTTTTATTAAAAAGTTTAGATGTAACTGACAATTTCACCATTTACGCGGTAGTATTTTTGGCAAGTTCTGTGCTCAGTTTAATTTCTTTTGCAGGAATTGGGGTGAGAGAAATGCTCTTTCTACAAGCGTCTAAATGGTTCAGTTTTCAGCCAGAGATTTCGGTTTCTGCGTCTTTACTTTTTACAATGATTACTGCATTTTTTTCACTTTTTGGAGTGATATTTCAAATAAGAAAGTTAAATTTGAAACTTACTGAAACGCCATGAATTTTATAAAAAATAATCTAGCCAATGCTTTCACTCTCGGGAATTTATTTTCGGGAAGCATCGGTGTTATCAATTTAGTAGACGGAAATTATAAAGTTGCCGCAATTTGCATCATTATTTCTTTGGTTTTAGACTTTTTAGACGGATTTGTTGCGAGAGCGCTCAAAGCCAATTCTAATCTCGGCGCACAATTAGATTCTCTAGCAGACATGGTAAGTTTCGGACTTTTGCCTGGTGTAACAATGTTTAAAGCACTGGAAGGTTTCGGCAATCAGTTTATGGATTTTGAACTGCCATTTCAGCTAAAATATCTTGGACTTTTCGTGGCTTTATTTTCATGTCTTAGATTGGCTATTTTTAATTTAGATGAAGAGCAAAGTTATTATTTCAAAGGACTCAACACCCCAAGTAATACGGTTTTACTTTTCGGAATGTATTATGCTTTTCAAGAAACAGGAATGTTCTGGCGAACGTTTGAAAATCCTGTGTTTTTAGTAGGACTCATCGCAGCAAGCTGTTGGTTACTTGTCAGTCCCATTAAAATGATTGCGCTCAAATTTAAATCGATGAAACTGAAAGATAATTACCCAAAACTCATCTTACTTTTGGGCGGAATTCTACTGATTTCTATTTTAGGATTGGCAGGAATCCCGATGGTTATCGTTTTTTATATAATCGTTTCCCTAATTTTTCAAAAACAAATGTAGGGGCAAGTCACGACTTGCCTCTACCAAAATAAATTTTATGAATCTAAAACTCCATAAACCACTCTGTATCTTTGATTTAGAAACAACTGGAATCAATATTTCTAAAGACAGAATTGTAGAAATCTGCATTTTAAAAGTTTTCCCTGATGCTTCTAGAGAAAGCAAAACTTGGTATGTAAATCCAGAAATGCCTATTCCTGCAGAAGCTACTGCTGTTCACGGAATTTCTGATGAAGATGTAAAAGATTCTCCTACTTTTAAAGAATTGGCTCCGAAAATCATCGATATGATTAAGGATTCTGATTTAGGAGGTTTTAATTCGAATAGATTTGATATTCCACTTTTGGCAGAGGAATTGTTGAGAGCTGGTTATGATTTTGACTTATCTAAACACAAACCTGTAGACGCTCAAACCATTTTCCACAAAATGGAACCTAGAAATCTAAGTGCAGCGTACCAATTTTACTGCGGAAAATCTCTAGAAAATGCACATTCTGCGGAAGCAGATACATTGGCAACCTTTGAAGTTCTGGATGCTCAAATCGAAAAATATGCAGATTTACCAAATGACATTGCTGCTTTAAGCGAGTTTTCTTTCCATAATAAATTTGCAGATTTGGCAGGATTTATCGCTTTTGATGATAAAGATGAAGAAATTTTCACTTTTGGAAAATACAAAGGTCAAAAAGTGAAAGATGTTTTCACAAAAGATGTAGGATATTTCGGTTGGATTCAGAATGCTGATTTCCCGCTTTATACCAAGAAAGTTTTGACTAAAATTCAGTTGAGAAGTAAGTTTTAAGACTTTTCATAAAATTTTTCACGCGATGGCGCAAAGATTTACGCAGAGAACGCTGATTTTTGTAATTTTAGACAACTAGCTAAACGTTTTTAAAAATTTTAACGACGCAAAAACATCCATCACCCAACATCTAACATCTAACAAAATGAAAATCATTTGCATAGGAAGAAATTACGCAGAACACGCGAAAGAATTAGGAAACGAAATCCCAGAAAACCCAGTTATTTTCATGAAACCAGATACTGCTGTATTGAAAAAAGGCAGTGATTTCTATATTCCAGAATTTTCTGATGATGTGCATTATGAATTAGAAGTGGTGCTTAAAATTTCTAAAGGCGGAAAATATATCCAAAAAGAAAATGCACCTAAGCATTATGACGAAATTGCGCTTGGAATAGATTTTACAGCGAGAGATTTACAGTCTCAGCTCAAAGGAAAAGGTTTACCTTGGGAACTAGCAAAAGGTTTTGACGGAAGCGCTGTAGTTTCTGATTTTTTCCCAAAAGAGAATTTCGATTTGAGTAATTTGAAATTTCAACTTCAAAAAAATAAAGAAATCGTGCAAGATGGCAATACCAGTCTGATGATGTTTTCGCCAGATGATATTATTGCTTTTGTCTCTCAATACTTCACTTTAAGAGTGGGAGATTTAATTTTCACAGGGACGCCAAAAGGTGTGGGAAAGGTATCAGAGAAGGATGAACTAGAAATGTTTTTAGAAGGCGAAAAGGTTTATAGTCTGCGCATACAATAAATCATTTCTAAAAACTTTTATTTCCCGTTTAAAAATTGTAAATTAGTACTGTTATAAACACACGCCATGAAAAATATTATTTTACCTATCGATTTTTCTGACACTACAGATACTCTTGTAGAAGGCGCTGTAGATTTTGCAAAAGAAATAGCCGGAAAAATTTATTTAATACACGTAGCTCCTGCAGATATAGGTTTTGCTATAGGAGATATGGGATTTCAATATTTCCCAGAGATTGAAAAATCTGAAATTTCTGAAGAACTCGCCGAGTTGAATGAAATTGAAAAAAGAATAAAAGCAAAAGGTGTAGCTTGTGAACATTTACTGAAACAAGGCATCGCTGCTGAAATTATTTTAGATTATGCTAAAGACAAAAAAGCCAACTACATCGTCATGGGAAGCCATGGAAGAAGCGGCATTTACGATGTTTTCGTAGGAAGTCTTACCAAAGATATCACGAAAAAATCTCCTATTCCTGTTTTGGTTGTTCCTTGTCACAATTAATTTTAACAAATAGAAATAAAAAAAATCCCGAAATTTTACAATTTCGGGATTTTATATTGTTAAGAAATCTGATTAATCTTCTTTAGTGTGTAATTCTGGATTGTAGTATGGGAATTTACCTTCTGTAGGTGAATAATATTCTTTATCTTTATTATTCCCTAATGTGGTTACTAAAACATAACACCAATAGCAAAATAAAGTACTAGCTACAATAAATAGAATCCAGTTCAATACGTTTCCTGCGAAATCATAGAATCCGAAAGACCATTTGAACAAATCACTTAAGAATAACCAAAAAGACGTCATTTTTTTCTTATTTTAAATTAACTTTGCACAAAATTAATAAAAATGTTCAGATTACTATCAAAAGAAAGCAATATTTTTTCGATTCCTGTCTATATATTTTTTTTATTTCTTTTGATCATATCATTTAATATATTGGATTTCAAAACATTAGGCGTTTTTTCTAGCATGATTACGTTTTGCGGATTTGCTTTAGGATATTTTCTTTTTAACGCTATTGGCCTGAATTACAATACTCATCTTCCTCTTTTTTTGTATACCTTTTTTGTGTTTGCATTATATCCAGGAAGTTTAGACATAGGAATTGCGATGTCACTCTTTACCAATTCTTTTGTAATGGTTTTATTGACCAGCAATCAAGATGAAGTAAGGAAAAATTCATACCTGATCATTGGAGCAATTTTGGCGGTGAATTTCTTGTTTTTGCCTACAACATGGCCTATGTTTATTTTCGTGTTGATTCACCTTATTTCTACTTCAGATCATATTTCGCTGAATATTTTCAGATTATTTTTCGGCAATGCATTGGTTTTTGGAACTTATTTTGGCGTGATGTATCTTATTGGTTATCATGATTTTGACGAAAGTTACATTCCCTATGTAGAAAACTCACTTATGCAAGATTACTATCCATTATACTTTCTTTTACCCGTTGCTTTATATGTGTTGTATGCTGTAATGGATCATTTTGCCAATTTTAATAAAAAAAGTCCTTCGAGTAAATTTAAGTATACGTTTATGCTTATGTTTTTCTTAGCACAATTGGTGACTGTATTTCTTTACATGGGTAAAAACTATGAATATTTACTTTTATTGGTTTTACCGAATGTGATTATCCTTTCTAGAGCCTTGAGATTTTTGAAAAAATATTGGATGAAAGAATTCGGTTTATGGATAATTATTCTCACTTTATTACTTTTTAAACTTAGCACTTATGTAAACATAGGTGAATTGATATAGATATGATTCAAATAGATGATAAATTAATTTCTGAAGATATTTTTTCTGAAGAATTTGTATGTAACCTAAGCAAATGCAAGGGAATCTGCTGTGTAGAAGGAGATGCGGGAGCTCCGCTTGACAAAAATGAGACTGAAATTTTGGAAAACATTTTTCCGAAAATTAAAAGTTATCTTAGACCAGAAGGAATTGTTGCTATCGAAGAGCAAGGAACACATGTTACCGATATTGATGGAGATTTGGTAACGCCACTCGTAAATGGTGGAGAATGCGCTTATGTAATTTTTGATGAAAAAGGCATCACCAAATGTGGCATTGAAAAAGCTTACGAAGATGGTGTAGTAGATTGGCAAAAACCCATTTCTTGTCACCTTTATCCGATTAGAGTAACAGAATACAGAAATTTTTCTGCCATCAATTATCATGAATGGGACGTTTGTAGCGATGCTTGTACCTTAGGAAAAGAATTGCAAGTTCCTGTTTATAAATTCTTGAAAACGCCACTGATTAGAAAGTACGGCGAAGATTTTTACAAAACCCTTTGCGAAGCAGCAGAAGAATGGGAACGCGAATTTAATTCGTAGGAAAAGTAGAATATGTATTATTGATTACCAAAACATAATTTCCTTGATTCTGGGAATTGGTTTTGGTAACTTTTATAGGATTTCCCTTCTCATCTACTTCATAAGTAAAGGTATTTTCTACCACTTCACTATTGCTGAACACTTCTTTTACAATCCAGCCTTCTTTATTATAAGTATTTTTAACATTGGTTTTCAGGTTGTACATTTCATAATTGGCTTCTACCAATAATTTATTTTCATAAATTTCTTCGGTGGTTTCTGCCACTTTTCCATTTTGAAAATCCTTTATCAATTTGGTGAAAGAATCATCATTTTTGTAGTTTTTGTACTCTACTATTCTGGTCACTTTATTTTTAGCATCTTTTTCTATTTCTTTTATCAATCTATTGTTCTTGTCATAGAAATATTGAGTTTTAGAGAACATTTTATCATGCATCCAAAGTTCAGAATTCTGCAACTGAAGATTTTTATAGTGAAAAACCTCTTTTTCCTTCTCGCCAGAATGAACATGCTCCGTTTCTATTTTTACTAATAAATTATCAATATTGTAGTAATATTTTTTCACGGTAACATAATCTCCATCTTTGGTTTTTTGCTCTTCTAAAAACGTGTTATAGAATTTCAATTCTTCTGTAAAAACTATATTCGATTGGTCATCTTCCCAATATTGCTTAGAAATCACAGTTTCTGTGTTTTTATGCAAGCCAAAATCTTGAGTCGTAAGTTTTTTTTGAGAAAATCCGAAAATGGAAATAATTATGGTGAAAAATGTTATTTGTTTCATATTTTCAAAATTTTTAAAGCGCCAAAATATAAAGCGGATAAAACTTCAAGAAAGTAAGTTTGTCCAAATTCGGAACAAAATATTTCGGCACACCATTTTCTTGAATGACTAAATTTCCCATATCTTGAGCCAATTTCATACTAGAAGTATCGATTTGTTTTCCGTTATCAAAAATGATGAATTGATAATCATTATTGATGACAATATATCTTTTAGAAGGCACATTATAAGGCTTCATCGTCACGAAATCTTCACTAGGTTTCATATCTTCTACCAATGCAACTTCTCCATTATTAGGGTCAAAATAAATAAAATCTGTTTTGTTGGGACTGATAAAACCTTTACTCAAATCTGGAATAGGCTGATTTGCTTGATTCTCCATTCTAAATTTTCCGTCTTCTCCTAATCTAATTTTGTAACTCGATTTAGGGTTTTTATTTTCTGGAAATTGAGAAATATCTCCATTAATACCTTCGGTGAAATAGGGATTATATTCTGTACTTCCTGTAATTTCTCCATTGGCATAAGTGAGTTTTCTAAAAAAATAATTTTCCCCGAAAACCGCGTTGTTTTCTCTAATTTTAAAAACATTTCCGTTTGGATCTTTTCCTTCTAACCAAGCTTCTTTTCTCATAGGTCTTTGTCCGTTTATCAAACTTTCTTTTAATTCAAAAACTTTTTTACCATCATTAGCCGAGTAATTTTCATCAATATATTGATAATTTTTTTCGTCTTGATAAGAGGTGAAGTTCCATCTAGAATCCAATTTTCCATTGTCAAAAATTTCTACGGTAGTCAATGTACCATCAGATTTATATTGATATTTATATTGCCAATGAAATCTAGGATTAGAAGGTTTAATTTCTATAAGTTTTCCGTTTTTGTCATAGCTAAATGTAGAAATGTTTTCACTGGCTTTATCTGTTCCAGTATTAACTTGAGAAAATTTCACAGGTTTTCCTTTCGCATTGTATTCGAAAGTTTCTATTACTTTATCTTTAGAATATTGTGTTTCTATAGAAATTACTTTTCCGTTTTTGAAGGTATAAATTTTGGTTTCTCTTGGTTCAAATTTCCCAGAAGTAAAGCCTTGAGAATACTTCACTTCTTCTATTTTTGCTACATCTTTATTGACGCCCCAGTTTTCGGAGAGAAATTTTATCACATTATCTTTTTGCGCAAAAGAAAATTGCACGAACAATAGCACTAAAAGTTGAATTATTTTTTTCATCATGGTATGTGTTTATTCCAAATATAAAACAATTACTTTAAATCATCTACAAAATCATAAGATAAAACACTCATATTAAATGATTTAGCATAGTCTTTATCAAAAGTTCTGCTTCCTTCTTTCGTACCATCTTCGTAGGTAATTTCCGAAAATTCAAAATAATTGACGATATCAAATTCTAGGTCATCATAAAGTGTTTTTTTGCTTTTAATTACCGCGCCTGTTTTCCCATAAACATAGTGCTTATCTAGGTTAGTTACTCCGTCAAATTCTAGGGTTTCATTGCCTTTGTCATCATATTGATAAGTGTAAGAAATTTTAGCAGCAGGATCATCTACTTCTTCAGAAATTTTCAAATTATTTTGATAAACGGCATCAACCATTTTTCTAGAATTGTCATTAATAAAAACCACCTTTTTGGTAGTGAAATTTTTATCAGAAGTGTAATGATAATCTACAGTAGACAAAACCAGTTTGTCATCTTGATATTTTTTTTCCTTCAAAATTCTGCCTTTTCCATCGTAGGTAAAATCGGTAAAAACTCTCTTGTTCCCGAAAATTTCTGAAATTTTCGTCAATTTTCCTTTTTCATAATAAAAATCTTGACAAGGATAGTATTGTGGATTTTCGAAATCTTCTGCTTCTTCTATAGAAATCAATTGGTTTTGGTCGTTATATTCAAATTTTTTCAATTGAGAAAATCGACCTAAATAATTATCCAAAACATAATCATATTTCAACAAGCCTTTTTCAAAAATTCTAATGTGTTTTTCGATGACAAAATACTTGCCTAAATCCACATCATATTTATAAATAAAAGTGTTGTAGGATTTTACATTATTGGGCAGTGAATAATCTGATGCCTTGTATTTTTCTTGAGAAAAAACAGCAATGCTTATAAAAAATAGCGTGATAAATAGAGATTTTTTCATTGTATAGGTGTTTTAATATTTTTGTTTCCAAGGATTATAATTCATATCTGTGGTGTAATACACTTTACTACCAGATTTTGCATAACCTTGATTGTCTAAGGTCACTCCTTTTAGCAAGAAAAATCCTGTATGATCTTGGTCTCTATAAACCGTGACTTTAAATTTCCCCAACTCCCAATTCATTCCGTCTGGTAAAGTATCATAAGAAGCAAAACTGTCATCATTCACATAGAGTGTTTTGTCTTTTAGATTAAAAACTCCACTCACATTTACTGTTGCGAAATATGTTTTGGTTCCAAAATTATTCGTATAAATAAATTCCACCTGATTGGTTCCATAAAAAGGATATTCGGTTTTGCTGCCATCGATTTTTTCATTAAAAACTAATTTCATGTAAACGCCAGTATTTACTTCTCCCATGTTTGGAATTTGTTCACTCGAAAAACCTTTCCAAGGTCCTGCTAAAATATCATTCAATGTTTTTTCTTGGGCAAAATTTAGCGTAAAAACCAATCCAAGAATCAAAGAAAACAGACGTTTTTTCATGATTTCAAAATTTTAGAAATGATATTGAGCACCAAATCCTACTGTATTCATTTTAAAAGACGATGTATTTCCGTTTCCGTTCGTCCATTTAAATTTCCCGAAATCAAACATTGCGTTTACAGACCATTTCCCGCTTTCCGAATTATAAATTACAGGCTGAAACCCCCAACCAAAATAATTCATGGTTCTATTAGTAGTGGTTTCTACAAAACTTTCATCATCTATATTAGAAGATTCTTTGAGTTTTCCGAAACCAACTCCATAATCAAAATGTAAACTATTCACCGTAGAAATTAAGATTAAATACACAGGAATATCCAGAAAACCGATTCCTAAATCTTTTTCTTTGGTTACTAATCCTGCAAAATCAAATGCAGAACCTTTAAAACTCAAAGGATAAATTCTTCCTTTAATACTCGGAATAGACGTTTGAATTTGAGTAATCGCATCATTAGAAAGAATGTGCGTATTATCATAACCTACCACTGCTGCAATTCTAAACCCTAATTTAGAATCTTTCTTATAACTCATAAACCTTGCAGCTTCTGCACTTACGGAGAGTTGCATGTTTTTACCATCCATTGCTACCGTTGCCAGTTCATCACCAGGTTTAGAAAAAGAAGTTCCTAAGTTAAATTTTACAGAATTATTGCCTTCTTGCGCAAAAGTAAATGCCGAAATCATAAATGCTGAAACAGCAGATAAAATAAATTTTCTTCTCATAGTTTAATTCTTTTTTTGTAAAAATACTCGGAAGAAATAGGCAAGTAAATACGAATAAAATCGTATCTTTTAAATTAAATTATTTTTTTTTGCAATCTGTACTGCTTCTAACTTATTATGAACCTGTAATTTAGCGTAAATATTTTCTACGTGTTTTCTAATCGTTCCTTTAGAAAGGATGAGATTTTCTGCAATAGCATCGTATTTTAATCCTTTGCTCAATTGTTCCAAAACCTGAATTTCTCTTGCAGTAAGTGTAATTTTTTCTTTTTCTTCTTCCGTTTCGAAAACTTGTGGTTCTCTGAGCAATTTCAAGGTTTTCAGCGCGATAGATGGCGTCATTGCAGCACCTCCAGAAAGCGTTTCTTTGATGGAATTGTATAATTCTTGAGGATTAATTTCTTTCAACAAATAACCATCAGCACCAGCTTTGATGGATTTAAAAATTTTTTCATCATTATCAAAAACCGTAAGCATTAAAATTTTGATGTGAGGATAACGCTTTTTTACTTCCGCAGTAGCTTCTACTCCGTTCATTTCTGGCATTTCTATATCCATCAAAATCAAATCTAAGTTGGAGTTTTTTTCTAATTTTTGGAGCAATTCTTTTCCGTTCAGAGATTTTGATTTGATTTCTACATCTTCAAAAAAAGAAAGTTTCTCTTGAACCGTTTTTTGCAAAAAAAGATTATCGTCTACTATCGCTATTTTTATCATGATTACAGTTTTTCTAATTCTACATTTACGCTGGTTCCTCTCCCAATTTCTGAATTGATGGAAAAATTTCCCCCGATTTCTTCCATTCGTTTTTTCATATTGAGCAATCCATTTCCTACATCTACATTTTCGGTGTCAAAACCTTTTCCATCGTCTTTGATTTCAATTTTTAAACCTTCCTGAAATTTTTCTGCATTGATGACGATATGACTGGCATTAGCATATTTCATGGCATTATTCACGGATTCCTGAATCGTTCTATATAAATTTACGCCTATCACAGAAGAAAATTTCTTGTTTTTAAGATTTTCATCAATGCTAAAATTGAACAAAATATTTTGATTGGCAGATTGTGCATGTTCTATAAAATTGAAAATCCTAGAACTCAAATCTTCCATGGTGAAATCTGCTTTATTCATTGCCCAAATCGTGTCTCGAAGTTCTACAATCGTATTTCTGGTAAAGTCACTGATTTTGTCTAAACGCTTTTCTACCGCAGTTTCTAAATTCGGAATTCCAAATTTTGTATTTTCTAAAGACGAAATAATGAAGGTTAATTGTGCGCCAATATTATCATGCAAATCTCGTGAAATAGAGAGGCGTTGTTCTTGCAATTTATTTTGACTTTCGATTTGCGCCATTGCAGATTTCAATTCAAATTCCTGATGCTGTTGCTTGTTTTTCAATCTTTGTTGACGATAAAAAAGAAAGCCAATAATAGAGGCTAAAATCGCAAATACAATCGCCACCGAAAATTTGATTCTAGAAGTTTCTACTTCGGCTTGTTTCTGAAGCAGTTGTTTTTCTTTTTCATTGGTATCAAATTTCACCTCTAATTCGGCAATTTTAGAATTGGTTTCCTGATTGATGAGGCTGTCTTTGAGTGCTGAAAATTTCTTGAAATTCTGCAAAGCCTTTTGATGTTCTCCTAAATTTTCAAAACATTCTGAAATCTTGCGATAAGAATCTTGCGAAAGTCCTAAATACTTGTGTTTATCTGTAATTTCTGTGGATTTTTGATAAAAACCAATTGCTTTTTTGAAGTCTTTTTGCATCAAATGCAAATCTCCTAGGTAAGAGTAATTTTCTGCAATTCCTACCGTATCATTTATTTTTTTTCTGATTTCCAGAGCTTTTTGATAGTTTTCCTCCGCTTTGTCAAATTGTTTTCTGAGCACAAAAACCCCTGCAATATTATTCAAACTATAAGGAATGCCGACTTGGTCATTAATTTTTTGTTTTAAGGCGAGCCCTTTTTCGTAATAGAAAAGTGCGCTGTCATATTCTACTTTCATTTCTTTGAGCACGCCATAATTGTTATAAATGCTCAACAATGGTTTCTGAAGGTTATTTTTTTCTGCAATTTGTTTAGATTTCTGCATGTACTGAATCGCTTTCTCTAGATTTCTTTTCTTCATTCTATACCCCAATTCTCCCCATTCTAAAGAAAGATTCTCTAAGTCGTTTAATTTCTCGAAAATATGAATCGCTTTCAGAGAATACGCCAAATCTTTCTCATATTTTCCTTGATAATAATAGACCAAACTGAGGTTGCTGTAAGATTTAGCTTCGCCTAAGTCGTAATGGATTTTTGCAGATTCTTCTGCATTTTTCAGATAAACTTTATCTAAAATTGCGGCATCTTTTAACCTTACTTCAAACGGAAGATTATTAATAGAATCTATTTTTTTATGGTTTGATTTTTGCCCAAAAGTCAAACTCAGTGTAAAAATGAATACAAAAGATAAAATTGATTTCATGCAGAGACTTTTCTAAGTCTAAATTTATAAAAATTTATGAATAATGATTTTTACAAATTTGGAGTTTAAACTTCTACCAATAAATACGAAAAAGTTCGTATATTCTGACAGAAAAAATCCGTCTCGAAATTCGAGACGGATTTATATTTCTATGAAATTAATTTTTATTTGAAGTCTTCTGCTGACACTTCTTTATTAACGATAACTTGACTATTGGTCATTTCCATATTCTGTCCCATCATGGCTAATTTCAAGTTTTTTGGGAACTTAATTCCGTCTACTTCCATGTAATCTAGAATAACCATATCTCCTTTGTCAGAAGTACTTTTCACCAATAAATTGGTTTTGGTATCAAAATATAATTTTTTACCAGCACCAGCTAAAAGGTATAATTCTTTACCTTCTTCCGTTACTTTTTCTACTGTTTTGAAATCTGCCGCATTGTAAGAAAGCACTTCGAATAGTCTTTTTTTCTTTGCTTCTTCAATTGCAGGAGCTGGTAAATCCATTCTCTGACCAGCTTGCATCATGTATCCTTTTTCGCCGTCAAAAACTTGAACCATTTCTTGTCCCATAACTTTTTGAACCGCTTTAGATTTATTCGGTGCCATTTCTAAAGTAGTCGCTTCCATTTCCATGCCCATTACTTTAATCGTAGAAAGTGTTTTCACGGTTTTTACCGCTTCTAATTTAGATTTCCCACCCAAAGCTGCTGCGTAATTATCAATCACTTGTTGAGCCGTTACATTCGCAGAAACTGCTGCTTTTGGAGCATCCGTTTTCGGAGTTTCTACTTCTGGCATTAAAGTAAATACCATTCTGTTTTTCTCGGTTAAATATTTTTTACCAACGGCCTGTAAATCTTTTACTGTAAGTGCTTTTACTTTAGTTAAATAATTAAGAACGCTGTATTTATCGCCACCTTGAGTTTGGTAGCTCGTGATGTTTTGTAGCCAATAATTATTGTCTTTCATATTGGTTACATCATCATTCGCTTCTCCTTCTTTAAATTTATCTAAATCTTTTTGTTCTGGCCCGTTGTCAATCATTTTTTGAAGTTCGGCCAAAGCGATTTTGGTTAATTTTTCTGCATTTTCTGGTCCACAAGGGAAATTAATGCTGAAATTGTAGCTTCCATAAGGAACTTTGTTTAAACTTCCTCTTGCTCCACCTCCGTAAATTCCGCCTTCATCTTCACGAAGTTTTTCGATGATTTTAATCGTAGCAACTTCACCTAAAGCTCTCATGGCAAGGTCTTCTTGCTCATTATATTTGGTTTCGCCACTGAATCTAATCATCACCATACTTTTAGGATCTTTTCCTTTTTTAATCACTTTTTCTGTAGAAGTGAAAAGAGGTCTATATCCTAAATCTTTATACGTTTCTGATTTTTTGGTAGAAGGTAAACTTGCTAAATATTGTTCAGAAAGTTGTTTGATTTGGTTTTCGTCTACATTTCCTACAAAATAGAAATGGAAGTTTCCAGCATTAGCGACTGATTTTTTGTAAATATCGTACGCTAATTTATAGCTGGTTTTTTCCCAAGCTTTAGCATCTGGTAAAATTCCGAAGAATCTAGGATTTTTTTGGTTCAAATATTTCTGAACTTCACTTTGGAAATACGTTTGAGGATTTGCCAAAAGATTATCTAAAAATCCTTGTTGTTTCGCTTTATAAGAATTGTAGCTTGCTTCGTCATAATTTAGGTTGGTAAAATAACCATAAATCATTTGGAAAAGCGTTTCAAAATCTTTTTTGGTAGAATTTCCGTTAAATCCTGTAGAAATCCCTCCTACATAAGGCATTACAGAAACCTGTTTCCCAGAAAGGAATTTGCTAATATCATTTTTAGAATATTTATTGAATCCAGATTCTGAAAGCGCTGGAAAAGCCCATTGTGTTTTTTCGATGTCTTCATTAGAAATTAAAGAACTTCCACCTAAACTAATCGCTGAGAAAACAATTTCGTCTTCCTTGAAATCTGTTTTTTTGTAAGTTACTTTTGCGCCATTGCTCAATGTGAAAGTAGTGGTTCCCAATTTGGCATCTGCTTCGGTTTTTACAATTTTACCATTGGATTTAAAAGGCTCTACCAAAGTTTTAATGGCAGCTTTGTCTTCGTAAGGTTTTAACTGTGCATTTTTCACATCGTCAACAGTTGCCAATAACTGCGCATCTGTAGGAAGTACTGCATTTTCTTTTTTAGGACCAGTTACCACAATCACTCTGCTATCATCTTTGATGTAATTTTTCAGAATATTATTCACTTGGTCTAAAGTTACACTTGGCAAATATTTTTTGTGCAATTCATATTCCCATTCAATTCCTGGAATTGGCTCTTGATTAAGGAAATTTCTTACATATTCCATTACCAATCTTGCACTTTCTGTTTTATCTCTATTGTTATAAGATTTTTCTAAGTTAGAAAGGGTTTCTGATTTTGCTCTGTCTAATTCATTTTGAGAAAAACCAAATCTTTTTGCTCTTTCTACTTCTTCTAAAAGCACTTTAAGCGCATTTTTCTGTTCGCCTTCTTTGGTCATTGCATACGCTTGAAAAGCATCTTTGGTTCTCAAGAAATTGCTGTGAGAAACATATCCGAAAATAAAAGGTGGCTTCTCAGAATTGGTTAATTCTTGCAAACGGTTATTCACAATGGTAGCAGCCAATTGCTCTACAATGCTTTTTTGATAATCATTTACGGTAACATCTGGTTTTGCAGGACCATCATCTTTGATATAAAATTGCGCCGAAGACGAAGTTGCATCTGCATCTGTAGCGATAGAAATAAGTGTTTCTTTATGATTTGGCATATCATAGTCTACTCTTTTTCTAGCATTTGCAGGATTTTGATATTTACTGAAATTGGCTTTAATTTTTTGCTCCATTTCATCTACATTAACATCTCCTACTACTACCAAAGCCATTAAATCTGGTCTGTACCAATCTTTGTGAAATCTTCTCAACGCATCTGGTTTGAAATTTTGTAGAATTTCTTTTTTACCAATTGGTAATCGGTCTGCATATCTAGAATTGTAAGCTAATTTAGGAAGATATTGGTCTAGCATTCTTTTGTCTGCTCCTAATCCTAAACGCAATTCTTCTAAAACTACGCCTCTTTCTTTTTCTATTTCTTTATCGGTAAGTAATGCGTTAAAAGCCCAATCTTCCATTACTTTAAGTCCAGAATCTAGGTTTCCTGGCTTATCTAATGGAACAGGTAACATATAAACGGTTTCGTCAAAACTGGTATACGCATTAAGGTGTTGTCCGAATTTAATCCCGATAGATTGTAGAAAATCTACCAATTTATTCTCTGGGAAATTTTTAGTTCCGTTGAAATTCATGTGCTCCATAAAGTGAGCAAGACCTCTCTGATCTTCGTCTTCATTGATAGAGCCTGCATTAATCGCTAAACGGAATTCTACTTTTTTTTCTGGTTTTACGTTTTTCTTGATGTAATACTTCATCCCGTTAGAAAGTGTGCCTGTTCTGACACTAGGATCAAGAGGAATGTTCTGAGCAAATGCATTGGCAATCAAAAAGAAAGACAACACAAAAGAAAGAATTTGTTTTCTCATGGTTTTAATTTTGATTAATATTAATTTAATTTTATAAAAATATAAAGAAAAACCTTATCTAGACAAGAGAAATCAGTTAAATCTGTGTTAAAAAAAATCCGTCTCGAATTTCGAGACGGATTTATATTTCTAAGAAATTTCTAGAAAATTACTTTTGTAATTCTGCTAAAAATTCTTCGTGTGTAATTTTAGTTTCTTTTTTGCTTGCTTTCTCTAGGATTACATCTTTTAGTTTACCCATTGCAACTTCTTGAGAAATTTGTCTTACTTGCTCTTCTTGTTTTAGCATTTCTACCGCATATTTCTGTACTTCTTCTTGTGGAAGATTGTGAATTCCGTACATTGCTAATTGGTTGTTTACTAAAACTTCAGCTTGAGCTAAAACATCTGCATAATCTACTTTTACGTCATAATCTTGGAATAATTTTCCTTCGATGATTTGATTTTTGATGATAGATTTTTCTGCTTCTAGAATTTCTTTTGCTTGTTCTTCAGAAGTAATGTTTGGATTAGAGAATAGTAACCATTTTACTAAGAATGCTTCTGGTAGCTGAACTTCAGTTTTTTCAGAAACGTTTTCTAATACTTTATTCACAAAGTGAATATCAGCATTTTGTTGGAAATATTCGTCTAACTCAGTTTTTACTCTTGCTTTTAATTCTTCTTCAGAATTAATATTTCCTTCACCATACACTTTATCAAATAATTCTTGATCTAGTGGTGCTAAGTTTAATTTATAGATTTCTGTAACAGTAGCTTCTAAATCTTCATGATGAATGTGACCTAGTTCATGCTCGTTGTAATTTAAATCTTTAGCCAAAGTTTCGTTTTCCGTTAACTGAGTTTTAGTTAACTTCACTACATCACCTACTTTGTGAGATTTTACCAAACCGAAAGCTTCTTTTTGCTCAGCAGAAACTACTACATTTTTCGGTGGATGATTGTGCTCTCCTTCTGCATCAGCTTCTACTACTTGTGCGATAGAAAGTGCTACATAAGAATCTTTAGTCGCTTTATCTTGAGCATCTTTATCAGCAAATCTTTTTTGCATGTTTTCGATGCTTTGGTTGATTTCTTTATCAGTAGCTTCTACCTTGTAGTGAGGAGCTTCGTAAGAAGATAAATCAATATTAAAATCTGGCTCAAAACCAACTTCGAAACCTACAGAAACTTCTTCTGCATTGTAATCTAGTTCGTTCATAGGAACTGGAACTGGCTGACCAACTAATCTTAAATTATTTTCGTTTACATAGTTGTTCAACGCTTCAGAAATTTGTTTGTTAATTTCTTCAAAAGCAATACCTGCTTCAAATTGTTTTCTCACCATGCTCAATGGAACTTTTCCTTTTCTAAAACCAGGAACAGTAGCATTTTTAGCATAATTGATCAGTTGTTTTTCAACTTTATCTTTGTAATCAGATTTATTTAAAGTTACTGTAAGCAAAGCACTTACTTCGTCATGATTGGTTCTTGTAACATTCATCTTGTTAAAAATTTTGAGTTGCAAAAATAGTGTTTTTTTATGAAAACAGAAAGCATTTTTTATAGGTAAATTTTCCTTATAAAAAGTCCATTCGCTTTACCGAGAATTTTATCATCTCAAGAAAGTAATTTTCTTAGATTTTTAGAAATTCATCATCAGTTTCACACTGAAATTTCTGCCCATGTTAAAAACGCCCATTCTACCTGTTGCTGGGTTTTCTGGAGCATATTTTAATCTGCTCAAATGGTTCTGATACGCTACATCTGTTAAGTTTTCTCCGCTAATGAAAACATTGAAAAAGTCTTTTTTGCCAAAAGCTTTAATGTCTGCACCAATTCCTACACTCAAAAGTGTGTAAGCAGGAGTAGCTGTCTCGGTATCAAAAGCACTGTAAATATTATTTTGTTTGAAATAATGGTCTACCGAAAATTTAGCATAAAAATCAGAAAAAGTATTATTCACTTTCTCGAAATTGGTTTTAATCTCTCCACGATATTTTGGCGCTGGAATAAATGGCAAGAATTTTTCGTTTTCTGGACGATTATTCTGCGTAGCTCTTACATAAGAAAATGAATTTTCTACATGCAACCAATCAAATGGATGCGGGTGAAAATCTAAGAAAATCTCTCCACCGAAAAGCTGCGCGTTTCCTTGAGTAAATCTAAATGCAGGAACTGGATCATTTGGGTCAATAATTACATCATTTCCGTTTGCATCTTGCATTTTTTCGGTATAAATATAATTAGATATAAAGTTGACAAATGGCGTAAATTCAAAACTAATATGGTCTGAATTCAAGAAATAAGCCGCATCAATTTGGTGACTGATTTCAGATTTTAAGTTAATATCACCAATTTCGTATCTGAAAGTTCCTTCGTGAATTCCGTTAGAAGAAAGTTCTGCAATATTCGGTGCTCTGAAACCTCTAGAAAGATTTAATTTTAAAGTAGATTGCTTGTCTAATTGATAAGACAAACCTAAACTTCCAGAAATTCCGCTGTAATTTTTATTAAATTTAGCAAATTTCACATCGGTATCTTCCAGCATTTCTTGAGCATCTACATTTCTATTGTCAAATCTCAATCCTCCCGCTAAAGTCAGATTTTTGTTAAAAGTTTTTTGTGTAAAAACAAACGCTCCTGCATCGAAAAATTGATAATTAGGAATAAGTGCTTCTACTCCTTTATTGGTGTTCGATTGTTGCATACCTCCAATTCCGAAAGAAGTTTCCCAATTATTGGTTTCTTTCACGTTATATCTTACGTTATAGTTGAAAGTATTTAAATCAAAGAACAATTCTTTTTCATCAGGATTAGTTGCGTCTGCAAATTCTTTTCTTTTATTATTTTGAAAAGCAAAATCAGCATTAATAGTTCCGTTTTTCAATAAGAAATAATTGTTTGAAGTTAATCTCAAGTGATTGATTTTCTGATGCGGAAATCCTATTTTATATCCTTTGTAATCTTCATCTGTCGCAGTAACATCATCGCCATTACTATTGATGAACGTGAATTTTCCATCAGCATCTCTTTCTCCTTCTACAATATTCAAGGTAGTGTTATAAGAACTCACGTTGAAATAAGAATGTCCCCAGTTTTTATTGATTCCTAACATTAAGTTGCCGTCAAATTCTTTGAAACCTGAGTTCAAGACTTTTCCGTCATATTTATTTTCGTAGTTTCCAGCCAATTTGTTGGTGAGTCTTCCTTCCCAAACGAAACCGTTTTTATTTCCTTTATTCGAAAAAGAAGTCGCAATTAAGTTGTTGTTGGTTTGATAATTGGTAATCAATTGATTTTCGATTTTACCATTTGCAGCCACTTTTGGCGAAATAAAATTCAGTACACCCGCAATTCCGTCTGAACCATACATTAAACTTCCTGGCCCTTTTACAATTTCTACTTTCCCCACAGAAAATTCATCAATTTCTATTCCGTGTTCGCCACCCCATTGTTGACCTTCTTGCTTGATTCCATCTACCAATGTAATTACTCTATTGTAACCTAAACCTCTAATTACTGGTTTAGAAATAGCAGCTCCAGAAGTAATTTGATTAACTCCCGGAATATTTTTCAATCCATCAATTAAATTGGTAGACGAGTTTTGGTTGATGATATTTTTATCTACAGATTTAATGACTACTGGAATCTTTTTCAGTTCCGAAGCTCTGGTTACTGCAGTTACCACTACCTCATCTATTTCTTTGGCGGATTTTTGAAGAGTGAAATCAGAAACCGCATCTTGATTCACTTCTATGGAAACCAATAACGAAGTATAGTTGTCACCTGTAATTTCTACGAAATATTTTCCAGATTTTAAGTTTTGGAAAGTGTAATTACCATTTTGGTCTGAAACTGTACTTTTTTTAAGGTCTACCAGATAAACCGAAGCATTTTTTACAGGCTCTTGAGTATCAAAATCAGTGATTTTTCCACTTAATTTATATTGAGCCATTACCAACTGCGTTGCAAGAAATATTGCAACAAAAAAATATATTTTTTTGATTAACATTTAGATTAATTTTTGTTAAAATTGAAATAATAAAGGAATTTGCGAACTTCTAAAAATAGCATCGCAAGTCGTAAAAAATCTAAATGAAAACTGGTGGCGCCCGTAATGAGAAGAATACTACTTTTTCTGTAGGTACAGTAAAGTGATATTGGAAATTTTTAAGCGTAAATTTTTTAGAAATAATGAACAGAAAATCTGCATCGGCATCTAAAATCCCTATCCCAGCATTAAAAAAGTGTGAAGAGAAACAATCATCTACTCCACCAAAATTTACAATTTTTTCAGAAACAGGTTTCTTGCTAAAAGACAGTAAATCTTCTTTGAAATTATTGGTATGGGTATGGAAAAAGCCCGAAAATACTACAGCAAACAGATATACACTTGCAAAAAGTGATGCCAGAAATCTTCTGTTTGAATGTAATTTTTTGTTCATTTCTGCAAAAATAGCAATATTTTATTAATAGCCAAAAAATCAAATATGACCAAAAACATGGTACCCCGTTTTGTATTATTTTGTAAATTTGCATGTCAAATTAAAACACTATGGGTAACGCAAGTTTGAAAAAAATCGCGGTGCTTACTTCGGGTGGAGACGCACCGGGAATGAATGCAGCAATTAGAGCAGTGGTAAGAACTGCTAACTACCATAAAATAGAATGTGTAGGAGTAAGAGGAGGCTACACTGGTCTTATCGAAGGTAATTTTACCAAAATGGGACCTCGTTCTGTAAGCAATATCATTAATTTAGGAGGAACTATCCTTCGTTCGGCTCGTTCTAAAGAATTCAGAACCGAAGAAGGTAGACAAAAAGCTTTCGAGCAATGTCAGAAAAATGGCATTGACGCATTAGTATGTATTGGTGGAGATGGTACATTTACAGGAGCTAAAATTTTTGCAGAAGAATTTGGCGTAAAAGTAATTGGTGTTCCAGGAACCATTGACAATGATATCTTCGGTACAGACTTTACCATCGGTTATGATACAGCACTGAATACTGCAATGGAAGCCATTGACAAAATTAGAGATACTGCTACTTCTCATAATAGAGTATTTTTCATCGAAGTAATGGGAAGAGATGCAGGTTTTATCGCTTTGAATAGTGGTATTGCTTCTGGAGCATTAGACATTCTTATTCCTGAGAAAAAAGACAGTTTAGAAGATTTGTTCGAAACTTTCGAAAAAGCACAAAAAAGAGGAAAAACATCTAGTATTGTTATTGTAGCTGAAGGGGAGAGATTAGCTTCTACTTATGAATTAGCCGAACAAACCAAACAAAGATTCCCTGATTATGATATTAGAGTTTCTATTCTAGGACACATCCAAAGAGGTGGAGCACCAAGTTGTGCAGACAGAGTTTTGGCAAGTAGAATGGGATATGGAGCTGTGGTAGGACTTATGAAAGGATTAACGAATGTAATGGCAGGAATTAGATCAAACGATTTAGTTTTTACGCCAATAGAAGATGCTATTAAAAAGCATAATGAAATCAATCAAGATTTACTCCAGATTGCAGAAATCTTGGCAATGTAAATTAATTTAAACAACTAAAAACAAAAAATATGTCAACAATTAAAGTAGGAATCAACGGATTCGGTAGAATTGGAAGTCTAGTTTTCAATGCAATGTTAGAAAGAGATAACATTGAAATCGTAGGGATTAATGACCTTATCAACGCAGAATACATGGCTTACATGATGAAGTATGATTCTGTTCACGGCAAATTTAATGGAGAAGTAAGAGTAGAAGGGAATAACTTAGTAGTAAACGGAAAAACAATCAGAATCACTTCTGAAAGAGACCCTAATAATTTAAAATGGAACGAAGTAGGTGCAGATTACATCGTAGAATCTACAGGACTTTTCTTAGATAAAGGTACAGCTTCTGCTCACATTAATGCAGGTGCTAAAAAAGTAGTTCTTTCTGCTCCATCTAAAGACGATACTCCAATGTTTGTAATGGGAGTAAACCACAAAGAATTACCTGCTGATTTACAAATTTTCTCTAACGCTTCTTGTACTACTAACTGTCTTGCTCCTTTAGCAAAAGTAGTTCACGAAAACTTCGGAATCGTAGAAGGTCTTATGACAACTGTACACGCTACTACAGCTACTCAAAGAACTGTAGATGGCCCATCTATGAAAGACTGGAGAGGTGGTAGAAGTGCATTATTAAACATTATACCTTCTTCTACTGGTGCTGCTAAAGCGGTAGGGAAAGTAATTCCTTCACTTAATGGAAAATTAACTGGTATGTCTTTCAGAGTACCAACTGCTGACGTTTCTGTAGTAGATTTAACAGTAAGATTAGAAAAAGCTACTTCTTACGAAGAAATTTGCGCTGCTATGAAAGCTGCTTCTGAAGGTGAATTAAAAGGAATCCTAGGTTACACTGAAGATTTAGTAGTTTCTCAAGATTTCGTAGGAGATAAGAGAACTTCTATCTTTGACAAAGACGCTGGTATCATGTTATCACCAAACTTCGTAAAATTAGTTTCTTGGTATGATAACGAAACTGGTTACTCTAACAAGTTAACAGATTTATTATTACACTCTGCTTCTTTATAATCAGAAAGAAATAATATCAAACATAAAAACCTTCGGAATTTTTCTGAAGGTTTTTTTATGTCCATATTTTTCGAAAATAAAAAAACCATTTGCTCTATTTTCAAAAATAGAAAAGCCACTCTTTCGAGTGGCTTTTTATTTGATTTTATATTGTAATCTTATTTGATAATTACTTTTGAAACAGACATTCCTTGATCTGATTTCAGCATCAGTAAATAATTTCCACTTTGTAAATTGCTTACTGAAATGGTATCATCTCCAGAATTGGCAGAAACTTTTTGAGTTTTAAGCATTTTACCACTTAAATCATAAAGATAAAGATTACCACCTTTTGCATTAGAATATCTTACACGAATCACACCATTTAAAGCAGGATTTTGTAAAATGTCTAAGGTTACTTTTTTAGCATTCAAAGCAAGATCATCCGTAGACAAGCTCACTTGTTTCACGAATAAAGAATTCGTAGGATCCCATTCATACCAAGTATCTTGAGTTACATTTATAATATCTCCAGTTTTAGTCTGTCCTAAAGTACCAGTAGCATTTCCATCTCTAAATAAGAAACTCACTTGAATGATGCTTGGAAAAGTGTACTTAAACCAACCTGGATTATCCACATCTGCAGTCATATCAATTGGAGTATTCCAATTAGCAGCTGGAAGAGCATTCGTTGGAGAATAATTCCAATAATGGATTTTTGGTGATGGCCAATTTGGGGTAGTTGTAGGCGGTTTAAATCTTACTACAATATTTCTTGGTGTTTCAAAAGTATAAGCTCTCTCTACAACTCCTGAACTTAAACCTAAATTATCAAAAGCTACCGCTTTTACAGTAGTATTAGAATTTACTGTAAAAGAAGAACTATAAAGTGGTGATGAAACTGTAGGCTCTGAACCATCTAAGGTATATCTAATAGTAGGAGCATTTCCACTATCATCACTTGCAGAAATAGTAACTGTAACATTTGTCCCAGAAACATTTTTGCTACTAGAAGGAGTGATAGTAATAGTTGGAGCAACATTTATTGCTGTTTTAGTCCAAACTACATAATCAGTACCAGAAGCAGAAAGAATCCAACCTGTTCCTAATGAAGGTGTCCAAGAATAAGGTCCTATTTTAACAGCAACTACTGGTTCTGTATCTGATGCATTTTTTTTAATATAAGCAGCGTATAAACCAGACTCTGATTTATCTATAGTAACATTGCTATACGCATTAATTCCTGTAGCTTTTCTTATGGCCATTAATTTATTAATTGCAGAAGCATAACCTGCACCATAATTTCTTGTTACGCCGTCTTTAGCATAAGTTCCTCCATAATAATGTGGCGCAAAAACACATGGAATTCCAGGGTGAGTAAGAATATAAGCGTAAGCTTTAGGAATGTTTGACCCTAAAAAAGCCGAACCATGAACAAAGGTATCGTGATTATCTACAAAGGTTACCGCTTTTTCACTAAATCCATATTGACCAGCTAATCCTGCCATATTTCCTGACCAGTTCAAACCGCTATAATTGTTCGTTGCGGTTTGAGAAGTACTCGTTACCATAATTGCAGACATTGCATAGTATAAAGAGAAATCAAAAGCTCCAGAAATAGTTGCACCACCAGAATAAGTCCCGTTAATCCAAGTTTTAAGAGCATTTACATCTCCATCCCAAAATTCACCTACAGAGTAATATGGCTTACTATCATTGATATAGTTCCCAAAATATGAAGCTGAAAAACCTTTCGCTACATCCCATCTCCATCCTTTAAAACCTAAAGCTTTTAATCTAGTTAAAAATTCTTTGTATCCATTCTGAACGGTTAAATTGGTATGATCCATGTCTCTTGAACCTCCAAATTCCATCCCTGTGTCTGGAGCACCAGAAGGTCTACAACCTACATAAGAAGCACTCGCTGCATCATCATTACTACAAATTGTTTCACAACCCCATGCTGGATTAGTAAAATCTACCCAACCAGTAGTTCCACTTCTGTGATTCGCCACCACATCTGCAATAGGATAAAGACCTCTTGCATTCATATTAGCGAGCATTTTCTTTAATTGAGCTTCAGAACCCCAAGAAGTTTGAGAAAAATTATACAATTCTGTAGGAAAATAACCTACACCTCCTGTAGAAGCACTTGGTGGTGGCAACCAAATCATATCAAAACCTATCGCCTTTAAATTTCCGGCTCTTGAGTTATAATATTCATAAAAGCCACCTTCACTGGTGTGTCTTGACTGAGAGTATTCATCCCAACCAAAAGACTGGAACATAATATCATCTAAATAATCTTGTCCTTTTACGGAAATTACAGATAATAAGAGTACCAGCAATAAAGTAAATCTATGTTTCATTTTGTTCGTATTTCAGAAAGTAAAGATATATAAAAGAAATCTTTTTAAGAGGCTTTTTTTTATGACTTTTGTAATTTTTCTAGAAAAAAAAGTCATTTTTTTAACACAAATCTTAAAAAAAGGAATATTATTTTTTATTTCCCAATTCATTTCTGAAAATAAATTCTTCAGTTTTTCCTTTTAATTCTAGTTTTTTGAAGTAATAATTTCTAGATAATTTTCTTAAAAAATCTTTTTGATCTACTAGATTCCAATAAAGATCTTCATGAATTTTTTGAGGCAATCTTCGGATATAGAATTCCGTTTTCCAAGTATCTTCATTGTGATAAAATTCTATCACGCCACAATGCTGGGGAATTTCTTCCAACGCAATCATTCCCATTGGCAATAGAAAGCTGAAATGATTACAGACATAATCACCACAACAAATTTTGTCATGCTTCAGAAATTTTTCTCCGCTATTTTGATTTTGATAAAATTTTTTGAAATCATTTTTGAAATCGCTCTTCGATAACTTAATTTCAATTTCATGAGAAAAACCTTCCTGATTAATCACCAAAATATCAGCTTCCCAATCGGTATGAAAATGATTGGTCAAGACAATATCTTTTTCAAAATCGCAAAATTTTTGAATGTAGGCAAAAGTAAGTTCCTCTACTTTAATCATAGCAGAATTTTATGAAACCAATAAACTGCAACCGCGAATATCAGAATGGTCTATTCTTCCTAAAACCTGAAACGCATGTTTGTCATTCTGAGCATAGCGAAGAATCTCAAAATTATTTACAATTTTGCCCAAATCTTGTGTCGCAATAAAGCTGCAAGAATGTCTATTCGCCAAGTCTATGATGTTAATGGCGCCCGTTCTCCCTGCTTCCATATAAGAAAATGGATCTTCGGTATTTCTAATGAGAACACGCATCCAGTTGGGCGTTTCGTATATATTTTCTCCTAAAGAATATGCCTGAGAAAGCAGTTCTGTCATAGAATATTCAGAGAAAATTTTATCTGTTCCGAAGCCTTTTTGTAGAATTTTCAAAAGTTCATCTTTGGTCATTTCCTCTTTTCTACCTTTCATTCCGCCCGTTTCTATGACTGTAAAATCGTTGATTTGTAAAGTCGTAAAGTCGTTTTTAGAATCTAAAAAATCCAACAAAGCAAAAGAAACACCGAAAAGAATTACTTTTTTATTTTCTTGACCTAATTTCTGTAACAATTCAAACAATTCTTGGTGATTATAAAGAAAATATCCGTTTTCTGGCTTTGCTGATTTTTTCATCAAGAAATCTACCATATAAATCAATGAAGAATGCGGATTTTCTGAATAATTAGGCAATAATCCTAAGAAAATATAATCTTCTGGTTTCCCTATAAACTGCTCAAAACTCTTATAAATACTTTCTTCGTAAAGATTAAAATCTGCAATATAATGTTTAGAACGAGTCTGAATTTGAGTAGTTCCCGAACTTTGAAAATAATCTTCAGTTTTAAAATTCTTGTCTAAGACTAAATGATTTTTAAACATTTCAATTGGCAAAAAGGGAATGTCTATTACTTCTTTAATTTCCGAAGGATTTTTATCTAAAAAATCTACAAATTTTCGGTAAACTTCTACATTTTCGTACTGATAAAGAAATGTTTCCAAACATGCCGCTTGGAAATCTGCTTCAGATTTTATATTGAAAATGTTTATCAAAACTACTTCTTATTTATATTCTAAAACTTTAAATTCCTCTCCATCAAAAACACCATACGTAAAATACGAAATCCAATCACCCAGATTCACATGTTTTGCTTCCTTTCCATCAACTTTCAAATCTATAATCATAGGCAAATGACGATGACCATAAACGAAGTAATCTAAATTTTCAGACTTCAATTTTTCTTTAGAATAAATGATAAGAAACTCTTTGTCCTCGCCTAAAAATTTCATGTCTTCTACTCCACTAATCATCTTATTTTTGGTAGAAAAATAAATCGCAATTTTCATCGCAATATCAGGATGAAGCCACTTAAAAAACCATTGTGCAACTGGATTGGTGAAAAGTTTTTTCATTCTCTTATAACCTTTATCACCTGGTCCAAGTCCGTCACCATGCGCTAAAAGGAAGTTTTTCCCCGAAACTTCATAATATTGTTTTTCAAAAAAAACTGGAATGCCGATTTCCTCTTCCAAATAATCTTTCATCCATAAATCGTGGTTACCCACGAAGAAATAAATGTCAATTCCACTGTCTTTCAGTTCTGCTAATTTCCCTAAAATTCTTACATAACCTTTCGGAACTACATATTTCCATTCGTGCCAAAAATCAAACAAATCGCCCATTAAAAAAAGCACTTGAGCATCTTGTTTTATTTCATCTAACCAAGCTAGAAATTTAGCTTCTCTTGGCTTACTCAACTCAGGAGTTGGCGCACCAAAATGCTGATCAGAAGCAAAATAGATTTTTTTATTGGGTTGTAATTCGATTTTCATTATTTTGACTTTCGAGATGCAAGATTTTTATTGGCTCTTTTTACTTTTTACTTGATTCTTTAAGAATTCTCTTCCGCAAACCATTCTCCGTAAGAATTTTCGGTTTCGTGGAGTTTCAGATACGCCAATTGAACGTGAGAAGGCAATTTATTCTTAATTTTTTCGGCAATTTCGTAGAGCATATTTTCGCAAGTCGGTTGGTAATTGCACTCAATTACTTTATGTCCTTTTTGCGCCAAATCTTCTCCCAATTCTTTATGTGGCGTCAATGCATTCAATAAAACAGCATGATCCCAAACATCTACAATTTCCTCTTTTACAATTTTTTTGATATCTCCAAAATCCACCACCATTCCGTTTTTTACGTTATTGATGTCATTAATAGGATTTCCTTTTACGGTCACAAAAAGTTTGTAAGAATGTCCGTGCATATTTTTGCATTTGCCGTCGTAGTTATACAAAACGTGCGCTGTCTCGAACGTGAAAATTTTAGTAATGCGTATCATGGTGCAAAGATAGAGAATTTTTGAATTTGAAATTACAATATAATATCTTGCTGATTTTGCAAATTTAGCAGATAATTAGAATTTAAAATCAGTCTAATCTGCTTAATCTGCGAGAGAAAAATTCAAGATAAATTTCATAAATTTTTAAATCTCAATTTCCTTACCTTTACGCTAACAAATTTTAATGCTTTAGGAAATGAAAAACCTTTTCAAGTTTTTGTTGCTTTTTTTTGCAGCAAGTCTTTTCGCACAAAACAATCAAAGATTTTTTCAAAAAATTGAATTTAAAAATAACACCGCCGAAATTTCTGTAAATGACGGAATTTATCAACTCAAATTTTATTCCCCCGAAATGGTAGAAACAGCTTTTATCCCAAAAAATCAAACGATTACAGAAAATTCTCACGCCGTAATTCTCTCTCCAAAATCAGTAAAATACAATTTCAGAGAAACCAGAGGTTTTGCATGGATTGAAACATCTGGAATTACCGTAAAAATTCAAAAAGTGCCTTTTCAAATTTCTTATTATAAAGGTGATGAACTCTTGATTTCTGAAAAAAACGGTTACGGAACGTATGAAAACGGCGAAATCAATAATCATCCACAAAATTTTGAAACATTAAATTTCAATTTATCTCCAGATGAAGTTTTATATGGAGCTGGAGCAAGAGCGCTCGGAATGAATCGTCGCGGAAACAGATTAATGTTGTACAATCGTGCTCATTACGGCTACGAAACCAAATCTGAATTGCTCAATTACACGATGCCTATTGTAGTTTCAAGTAAAAAATATTTGATTCATTTTGACAATGCACCGATTGGTTACCTTGATTTAGATAGCAAAAAAGACAATTCTCTTACTTACGAAACAGTTTCTGGCAGAAAAGTCTATCAAGTGATTTCAGGAAATTCTTGGGAAGATTTGGTTAAAAATTACACCAATTTAACAGGAAAACAACCCATGCTTCCAAGATGGAGTTTAGGAAATTTTTCGAGCAGATTTGGGTATCATACTCAACAACAAACTTTGGAAACGATTGAAAAATTCAGAGCCGAAAAAATTCCGGTTGATGCCATTATTTTAGATTTATATTGGTTCGGAAAATCCATTCAAGGGACTTTAGGAAATTTTGCTTGGGACAAAGATAATTTCCCGAAACCTCAACAAATGATTGATGATTTGAGAAAAAACAACGTAGAAACCATTCTCATCACCGAACCTTTTGTGGTGAATACTTCTTCGCGTTATCAGGAAGCTCTTGACAAAGATATTTTGGCAAAAAACAACGATGGAAAAGCATTTATGTACGATTTTTATTTCGGGCACACTGGTTTGATTGACATTTACAGCCAAAAAGGAAATTCTTGGTTCAAAAATATTTACAAAGACTTATTGAATCAAGGCATTACAGGAATTTGGGGAGATTTAGGTGAGCCAGAAGTTCATCCTTCTACCATTCTTCACGGAAACGGTAAAAACGGCGACCAAGTTCACAATATTTACGGAATGGATTGGGCGAAATTAGTGAAAGAAAGCTTTGCAGAAACTTCACCAAATGCTCGTCCGTTTATTTTGATGAGAGCTGGTTATTCTGGCGCTCAAAGAAACGGCCTCGTTCCTTGGAGTGGCGATGTTTCTAGAAGTTGGGGTGGATTACAAAGTCAGCCTGATATTGCTTTGCAAATGGGATTGCAAGGAATTGCTTTTATGCACAGTGATTTGGGAGGTTTTGCAGGGAAAAATGAAGACGATGAATTGTATGCTCGTTGGTTGCAATATGGCGTTTTCAACCCAATTTACAGACCTCACGCTGATGAAAATGTACCAAGCGAACCGGTTTACAGAAGCGAAAAAGCGAAAAATTTAGCCAAAAAAGCGATTGAATTGCGTTACGCTTTGCTTCCTTATAATTACAATCTAGTTTTTGAAAATCATAAAAACGGAACTCCGTTAATGAGACCATTATTTTTTGAAGAACCAGAAAATCAAAAATTGTACACGTATAATACCGCTTATTTTTGGGGCAAAGATTTCTTAATTTCTCCGATTTTAAATAAAGGACAAAAAGAACAAAGCATTTATTTTCCTAAAAATACTGATTGGGTAAATTTCTATACCGATGAAAAAATTTCTGGAGGAATTACTCAGACTTTTGCCACGGAAGAAGATAAAATCCCAACTTTTGTAAGAGCAGGAGCGATAATTCCGATGGCGAAACCGATGCAATCTACCAAAGAATATGATGGAAATTCTTTGATTTTACATTATTATTTTGACGAAAAAGTAAAAGAAACCAAACTTAAATTGTACAATGATGATGGTTTACAAAACGGAGCCTACGAAAAAGGACAATTTGAAATGATGAATTTTGAAGCCAAAAACAATGGAAAAACCATCACTTTTGAGTTAGAAAATGAAGTGGGCGCAAATTTTTCCGCAAAATCTAAAAGTATAGAACTCATTATTCACCATGTTTCTAAAAATCCAAATTCTGTAAAAGCAGGCTGCAAAAAATTAGAATACACTTATGATTCTGAGAAGAAAACTTTGAAAGTGAATTTGTTTTGGGATTCTGCTAAGGAAAGTAAAGTGAAAATAAAACTATAACACCAAAATCGCCTCGCAAAATTGCGAGGCGATTTTTTCAACAAATTAAAAACTATGGACTCTTTGTTTGTTAAGAGTGACAAATGGAAATGAATTATGAATAAATCATTTTTTTTCTAAAATTTCAGAATCCTTTTTAAACTTTATTCTTACTTTTTACTTGAGTCTTTTTACTTGGCTCTTTTTAACTTTTACTTGGCTCTTAATTAATGAAACTGCTCCGCTTCAGTAGAACCAGCTAAAGCTGTGGTAGAAGAATTTCCTGCCGTAACTACGGTTTGAACTGCGTCAAAATAACCTGTTCCCACGAAACTTTGGTGTTTCACTGCACGGAAACCTTTCGCTTGTAATGCAAATTCTCTTTCTTGCAATTCGCTGTAACCCGCCATTCCTCTTTCTTTGTAAGCCAATGCCAATTCGAACATCGCAGTATTCAAAGCGTGGAAACCTGCCAAAGTAATAAATTGGAATTTGTATCCCATTTTCGCTAATTCTTCACGGAATGTTTCCATTTCTGGAACCGTCAATTTCGCTGCCCAGTTGAAAGATGGAGAACAATTGTACGCCAACATTTTTCCAGGGAATTTTGCATGAATTCCTTCTGCAAATTTTCTCGCATATTCTAAATCTGGGTTAGATGTTTCCATCCAAATTAAATCTGCATAAGGTGCATAAGAAAGTCCTCTATCAATACCTTGTTCCACACCACAATTCACTTGGAAGAAACCTTCAGAAGTCCTCTCTCCAGTAACGAATTTTTTATCTCTATCATCAATATCAGAAGTTAATAAATCTGCTGCATCTGCATCTGTTCTTGCCACTAAAACGGTAGGAACTCCGCAAACATCTGCGGCCAATCTTGCTGCAATCAATTTATTTATCGCTTCTTGAGTTGGAACCAAAACTTTTCCACCTAGGTGACCGCATTTTTTAGCAGAAGACAATTGATCTTCGAAGTGAACACCAGCTGCACCAGCTTCTATCATTTGTTTCATCAATTCAAAAGCATTCAGATTTCCTCCGAAACCAGCTTCTGCATCTGCAACGATTGGAACCAAATAATCTTTTTCACCACCTCCATTTACAGACTGAATTTGGTCTGCTCTCAAAAGTGCATTATTTATTTTTTTCACCACTGCTGGAACCGAATTGGCAGGATAAAGCGATTGATCAGGATACATTTCTCCAGAAAGATTCGCATCTGCAGCAACTTGCCATCCAGAAAGGTAAATCGCTTCTAAACCTGCGTCAACTTCCTGAACTGCCTGATTTCCTGTTAAAGCTCCTAATCCGGCTACAAAATCTTGATTATTTAGCTTTTTCCAAAGCAACTCTGACATTTGAGTAGCGATGGTATAATCTAGCTTGTACTTTCCTCTTAGTTTTAAAACTTCTTCAGCCGAATAAGGCCTTGTAATTCCGCTCCATCTTGGATTTTCTCTCCATTCTTTTTCGAGCGCTTGGATTTGTTCTTGTCTGTTCATGATATTTTGGGTTTGTTTGTTAAAATTTTGATAGGAGTTCCGTGTTCCGAGTTCCGAGTTAAAAATTTCGTATCTCGTATCTCGAATCTCACATCTAGATAAACGGATACGCTTTTAAGGTTAAAAAATCTTCAAAATTCTCATCAAAAACCAACTCATTAAAGAGTTTTGTTGCTAAATCAAATTTTCCTTTCTCGAAACGATTTTTGCCTACATATTTTTTGATATTTTCGAGTTCTTCTTTCTCAAATTCCAGAACCATTTCTTGGGTCAATGTTCTTCCGTCATTCAGTTTTGCTTGATTTTTCAGCCATTGCCAAACTTGAGTTCTAGAAATTTCTGCAGTGGCTGCATCTTCCATTAAATTATACAATGCAGCTGCTCCAGTTCCCATGAGCCAAGATTCTATATAAAGAATTCCTACATTGATGTTTTTTCTTACGCCTTTTTCGGTGATTTCACCTTTTGGAACTTCTAATAAATCTGCCTCTGAAATATGATAGTCTTCGTGTTTTTTATCTATTTGATTTGGTGTCGGCATAAATTCGTCAAAAATTTTCTTCGCTACAGGAACCAAACCAGGATGTGCTACCCAAGTTCCATCGTGACCGTTTTTCACTTCACGCTCTTTGTCTGCACGAACTTTTGCATACGCCAATTCGTTTTCTTCTTCATTATTTTTCACAGGAATTTGCGCTGCCATTCCTCCCATTGCATGAACTCCACGCTTGTGACAAACTTGAACCACTCGTTTAGAATATGCACTCATAAAAGGTGAAGTCATGGTCACTTGATCTCTATCTGGAACTAAAAATTCCTTGTGATTTCTAAATTTTTTGATGTAAGAGAAAATGTAATCCCATCTTCCACAATTGAGTCCAGAACTGTGTTCTTTGAGTTCGTATAAAATTTCATCGAGCTGAAAAGAAGCAGTAATGGTTTCGATGAGAACTGTGGCCTTAATAGTGCCTTGAGAAATACCTAAATAATTTTGTGAGAAATTGAAGATCTCATTCCACCATCGTGCTTCTTTATAGTGCTCTAATTTTGGTAAATAGAAATAAGGACCGCTTCCGTTTTCTAATAATTTCTTCGCATTTTTGAAAAAATAAATCCCGAAATCAATCAGAGAGCCAGAAGCTTTTTCTCCATTTATTGTAATATTTTTTTCGTCTAAATGTAAACCACGAGGTCTTACCAAAAGCACCGCCAATTTCTCGCCCAATTGATAGGCTTTCCCTTCTTCGTTTACAAAATCTATGGTTCTATTAATCGCATCAGAAAGATTAATTTGTCCTTCCATACAATTTTCCCAAGTTGGCGAATTAGAATCTTCGAAATCTGCCATAAAAGTAGACGCTCCAGAATTCAAAGCATTGATAATCATCTTTCTATCAACAGGACCTGTAATTTCTACACGTCTGTCTTGTAAATCTTTTGGCAATCTGCTGCATACCCAATTTTCTTCTCTAATTCCTGCGGTTTCTTCTGGAAATTTTGGAAAAACACCTTCATCTATATTTTGTTGTACCATTTTTCTTGCAGACAACAATTCTAATCTGTCTTGATTAAATTTTTTATGCAAGTGAACCAAAAATTTCACCAATTCTTCCGAGAAAATTTCGGGATAATGATGAGTGGCTGTGATTTTAAAATTAGACTCCATAGTATATTTTGTTGTGGGTTTCAAAAAATGTGGTTATTAGTTTTGTTTGAAACGAAATGAATAGATTTTGAATTAGTTCTTTTGCAAATATAAAAAATATTTTCACTTACAGCGAACGTTCGCTAAATTTTTAATAAAATTTATTATGCGAAAAATCGCTTATATTTCTTATCTTTGAATTTTAAAGGGTTTTACGCCTTATTTAGATTCAATAAAAATTTTATCATGAGCAGCGAAAGTGATTTTATCAAGACCGTTTTTGGTTTAAAACTGAGACAACAGAGACAAAAAAGAAATTGGTCACTGCAAGATTTAGCAGACAAAACCAAACTTTCTAAATCGTATCTCAACGAGATAGAAAACGGAAAGAAATATCCTAAACATGACAAAATCATTCAGTTAGCTGATGTACTGAATTGTAAATTTGACGATTTAGTCTCTACCAAATTAGATAAAAATCTTGCTCCTTTTAGTGAAATTTTACAAAGTGATTTCTTCAAAGAAGTTCCTCTAGAACTTTTTGGAATCAATAAGAACACGCTTATTAATATCATCAGCGAAGCGCCCAAAAAAGTAACTGCTTTTATCAACACTTTGATTGAAATTTCCCAAAATTACAATCTCGGAAAAGAGCGTTTTTACTTTGCTGTAGTGAGAAGTTTTCAAGAATTATACGACAATCATTTTCCAGATATTGAAGAAAAAGCCAAAAATTTCGCCGAAGAAAATCATTTAAAACTTGGAAAAAATATTGACATCAAACATTTAGAAAAAATCCTGATTGATGTTTTCGACTATGAAATAAAATCTGAGGACTTTGAACAATACGGAACCTTAAATCATCTTCGTTCACTTTACGTTCCTGAGAAAAAATTATTACTTCTGAATCGTTTACTTGATGAGAATCAAAAAACCTTCATTCTTGCCAAAGAAATTGGTTTTCAGGTTTTAGAAGTTAATCCAAGACCGAATACTTATTCTTGGTTAGATTTCACTAGTTTCGAAGAATTATTGAGTAATTTCTACGCTTCATATTTTGCAGGTTGTATTTTGATACCTAAAGATGAATTGATTGAAAAAACAGAAGAATTCTTTGACGAACCAGACTTTGACTCTCAAAAATTTGATGAATTAATCGCTTATTTTACCAATTCTCCTGAAACTTTTTATTACCGATTAACCAATTTACTTTCAGCCGAATTTGGGATAAAAGATTTGTTTTATTTGTGTTTCGTCAAAAAGAAAAACACTGACAAGGTGCAAATTCTCAAAGAATTACACCTCAACCAACAACAAGCTCCGCACGGAAACGCTACCAATGAACATTATTGCAGACGCTGGGTTGCGATTAAAAATTTAAAGGAATTGCAAGAAAATGAAACTGCAACTTCTGCACAAATTTCTCATTACAAAGATTCTGGATTGAGTTATCTGGTGATTTCTACCTCGCACAGAAATCCATTTTCAGACGGAACCAACAGAAGTTACTGCTTAGGAATTTTACTGAATGCTAATTCCTTGAAAAAAATAAAATTTGCAAAAAACGACAGCATTAAATCTGAAGATGTAGGCGTAACCTGTGAAACATGCAGCATTTCTGATTGCGAAGTAAGAAAAGCACCACCAACCCGATTAGAAAAAGAACACTTCAATGAAAGCATGAAAAAAGCGATTGCTAAAATCAGAAAAGAAGTGCTATAAACTTTAACATTTTTTGCGGATAACTTTAGACAAAATATATTGAAATTTTATTTTGCGCGAACTATCTTTGACCAGAGAAGATTATGAATTTCGACAGAATAAAAGAAAAATTAGAAATCCTTGCAGACGCTGCTAAATACGACGTTTCCTGCTCTTCGAGTGGCGGAAATCGTAAAAACAAAGGCGGATTAGGCAATAGTCATACTGCGGGAATTTGTCACTCTTTTACAGAAGATGGCAGATGTATTTCTTTGCTCAAAATTCTCTTGACCAATCATTGCATTTACGACTGTTTATATTGCGTTTCCAGAAAATCAAACGATATAAAACGGGCTGCTTTCACGGTGGAAGAAGTGGTAGATCTCACGATGAATTTTTACCGCAGAAATTACATTGAGGGCTTATTTTTAAGCTCTGGAATTTTTAAAAATGCAGATTTCACCATGGAACGATTGGTGAGAATTGCCAAAAAATTGAGAGAAGAACATAACTTCAATGGCTACATTCACTTGAAAACCATTCCTGGCGCAAGTGATGAACTGATTAGAGAAGCTGGTTTATACGCAGACAGACTTTCCATCAATTTAGAAATCCCTACAGAATCTGGTTTAAAACTTCTCGCTCCCGAAAAATCTCATCAAGACATGATAAAACCGATGGGCTTTATTAAAAATGCTTTAACGGTTTATAAAGAAGAAAGAAAAATTTTTAGAAAAGTTCCGAAATTCGCTCCAGCTGGTCAATCTACCCAAATGATTGTGGGCGCAACCAATGAAACCGACCTGAAAATCATTCATGTTGCCAAACATTTTTATCAAAATTACAACATGAAACGGGTGTATTATTCTGGTTACGTTCCTGTTTTAGAAAATAAAAATTTACCTTCCATTCATGCACAAGTTCCGATGCAAAGGGAAAACCGACTGTATCAAGCGGATTGGTTGATGCGGTTTTATGGATTTGACGCGAATGAAATTTTAGACAAAAATCATCCGTTTCTAGATTTAGAAGTAGACCCAAAATTAGCTTGGGCGCTGAGAAACAGAGAAAAGTTCCCAGTAAATATCAATACCGCTCCGAAAGAATTGCTGTTAAGAATTCCTGGAGTGGGCGTAACTTCTGTAAATAAAATTCTGATGGCGAGAAAATTTCAAAAACTGAATTTAGAACATCTCAAAAAAATGGGAGTTGCAACCAACAGAGCCAAATACTTTATAGAATTTGAAAGCCAGAACATTTTCAACCGACTGATTGACGAGCAGAATTTCAGACAAATCATTGTAAACGGTATGAAATCTAAATGGAAAAATCCGTTTTCGGAGCAATTGAGTTTGTTTTAAATCCACGCAATGACACAAAACACTTCTAAAAACAATGGAAAAGATTAAGTCGCAAAGTTTTCAACTTCGTTGAAATTCTAATCTGAAAATCTTTGATTTTCTTGCGTCTTAAAAACAATGATAAAATAAAAATTATTTAGCGCCTTCGCGTTTGAAATATGACCACCTTACTCTACGATTCCACTTTTGAAGGATTAATGACGGCTGTATTTGAAGTTTTCGAGTACAAATATGACGTAGTAGAAATTGTTGCTCAACAAAATTACAGTCAAGAGAATTTCTTTGCAGAAACGCATGAAGTGATTACTGATTTTACCAAATCTGACCGAGTTCTGAAAAAACTAGAAGAAAAATTAGGAAAGCAAGGCATTTCTCAACTTATGATGGTTTATTTCTCGGAGAGAAAAGACTTTGAAAGATTAATTCTGAGCGCAGTTCGGCATTCTATAAAACATCCGAAAAAAAATATTTTACAAGATTTTGGAAATGAAGATATTTTAGAAATTTCTAAAATTTGCAGAAGTGTAAGCAGAGAAAGACACAGAATGCTGGCTTTTGTACGTTTTGAATTACTGCAAGACGAAGTTTATTTTGCCAAAATAGAACCTGATTTTAATGTTTTACCGCTAATCAGAAAACATTTTAAAGAAAGATACGCTGACCAAAAATGGATGATTTTCGATTTGAAAAGACATTACGGAATTTTCTACGATTTAAAAGATGTCCATTTTTTCACGCCTGATTCTTCTCAATTGCAGAATTTCAGAAATTCTGAACAATTCCACCACGAAGAAGAGAAAAAATACCAAACGCTTTGGCAACGATATTTTGTAAAAACTGGAATCCCTGAACGAAAAAACATGAAACTCCATATTCAATGGATTCCGAAACGCTATTGGAAATATCTTACGGAGAAGTTTTAATCAATTGAAAATGGAAAGTTGAAAATTGAAATGGAAAGAGTTTTTGCGGAGCAATTCCTCAGTTTAAGAGAGGTTTCATTTTTATCTCGCTGATTAAGCTGAATTTCTAAAAAGTGAAAAGAAAACCAAAATCAGAAACTAGCCCGGATTGAAATGAAAATCTTTTTTCTTGTTGACGGAGCGAAGCGAAGTGAGCAAGAAAAAAATTGCAATTGAAAGCCGGACTTCAAGTACAAAAGATGGTAAAAACGTCTTGCTCCTGAAAAAAAATCATTTCTTACCTTACATCAATGCATCTAGGATTCTGCACACCGTACATTTGCACCATAATAAATAACTAAAATACAAAATATTATGGCAACAAAATGGAACTTAGACACTACGCACAGTGAAATCACTTTCAAAGTAAGACACATGATGATTTCTAACGTAAAAGGAGCTTTTAACACTTTTACTGCAGAAGTAGAAGCAGAAGATGATACTTTCAAAAACGCAAAAGTAAGCGCGACTATCCAAACAGATTCTATTGACACAAATAATGCAGATAGAGATACTCACTTGAAAAGTGCAGATTTTTTCAACGCAGAACAAAACCCAACGATTACATTCGAAAGTGCTTCTTTAGCTGATGATGTAACAGGACATTTAACTATTAACGGAGTTACTAAACCTGTACAATTAGAAGTGGAATTTGGTGGAATCAACCAAGATCCATGGGGAAATACTAAAGCTGGATTTACTTTTGAAGGAAAAATCAAAAGAAGTGATTTCGGTCTAAACTGGAATGCAGCCTTAGAAACTGGCGGTGTTTTAGTAAGCGATGATGTAAAAATCGCAGGAGAATTACAATTCGTAAAAGGATAAAACAAACACAAACGATGAAAGATGCAGAATGCTTTAGAGCATTCTGCATCAATTTTTAATTAAAATGAACATCAACGTATTAGAATACATTTCTGAACAATTGCCCAAAAGCGAAAAAATGCCGGTTCTATTTTTAGGACATGGTTCGCCGATGAATGCAATAGAAGAAAACCAATTTGTGAGAGGATTTAGAGAAATTTCTAAAAAAATTCCTACTCCCAATGCAATTTTGTGTATTTCTGCGCATTGGTACACCAAAGGAACTTATGTAACTTCGGGAGAAATGCAGAAAACAATTCATGATTTTTATGGATTCCCGCAAGAACTTTTCGAGGTAGAATATCCTGCAAAAGGAAATCCTGAATTGGCCAAAGAAACCGCAGAACTTTTAGCACCCACTTCTGTCATAGAAACTGATAGTTGGGGATTAGATCATGGAGCGTGGAGTGTGATTAAACATTTATATCCTTCTGCGAATATTCCAGTGATCCAAATGAGTATTGATTATACTCAGCCTGCTCAATATCATTTTGATTTGGCTAAAAAATTACAAAAATTAAGAGAAAAAGGCATTCTGATTATCGGAAGTGGAAACGTGGTTCACAATCTTAGAATGATTGACTGGAAGAACATCAATACGGTTGGCGCTGGTTGGGATTGGGCAATAGAAGCGAGAGCCAAAACGAATGAATGGATTCTTGATGGAAATTTTCAGAATTTAATTCATTTTGAAAAACAAGGAACTGCGCTACAAAACGCCATTCCTACTCCTGATCATTATTTACCACTGATTTATACGCTTGGTTTGAAAGAAAAAAGCGACAACATATCACTTTTTAACGACGAACTCATCGGTGGAAGTCTAAGTATGACGAGTGTTTTGATTAATTGAAAATGGAGAATTGAAAATTGAAAATTATAAACTTTGTCAAGATTTTTTGGCAAAGTTTTTTTATTTTTTTATCAAATTTATTTTTTCTAAAATCAGTTCATAACTATCAGAATTAAACGGAATTTCCATCTGATTACTCATCACAATGGTTCCTCCGTTTGATTTATTAATAGAAATGAGATGATTGAAATTCACAATATATGATTTGTGAACTCTTATAAATTGTGGATTTTCAGCTAAATTTTCTTCGAACATTTTCAGGTTTTTGCTCGCTAAAATTTTCTTACCATCCGTCAAATGTATTTCTGAATACGCACCTTCCCCTTTGATATAAATAATTTCATCTGGCAAAATAAGTTCTATTCCGTTGCTATGAGAAATTCCTATTTTTTTAGGTTCTGAAAAATCTTTTCCTAAGTTTTCGTGAAGCACTTTTATTTTATGACTTGTTAACTTCTGAAATCTATTTACCGCTTCTAGCAATTCTGTAGGATTAATAGGTTTTAACAAATAATCTACCGCCGAAAGTTTAAACGCTTTAATGGCATATTCTTGATAAGCTGTGGTAAAAATTATTCCAAAATTTAAATCTTTTTCGTCAAAAAAATCTAGAATTTCTAATCCAGAATGTCCAGGCATTTCGATGTCTAAAAACACCAAATCTGGCTTATGTTTATGTATAGATTTTACAGCATTAGGAATCCCATCACACTCTGCCACAATTTCTAAATGGGGCAAAAATTCTGCAATTAAATATCTAAGAGAAACTCTAGCTCTTTCTTCGTCATCTACAATCAGTGCTTTCATAATACATTCATGGGTTTTAGTTGAATTTTCACCAAAGTTCCTGTAGAAACTCCATTTTCGTTTTCCTTATTTTCTATGATGATAGAAACCGAATTTTTATACATTTTATTAAGGATTTCTACTCTTTTTTCTTGTGCCGAAGTTGCAAAAGAAGTTGGTTTTTGGTTGCCTTTTTGAGCATTAATAATTTTACTTTTTTCGATACCAATTCCATTATCTTCTATCCTAATACAGAGAAAATCTTTTTTCAGCTCAAAGGAAATATTCAATATTTTTTCTTTTCTAGAATGAAGAAGCCCGTGTTTAATCGCATTTTCTACATAAGGCTGTAAAAGCAAAACAGGAATATGAATTTTAGAAAGATGGTCAATATTTTTAGTCGAGATTTCATAGTGTAAATCTCCATTAAATCTCGCTTTTTCTAATTCCAAATACAGTTTCAGCGTTTCTATTTCTTCTTCTAAAGAGATGTAATCTTGTTCTGTAAATTCTAAAATTTTGCGCGTCAACCCAGAAAATTGAGACAAATAAGTAAGCGCTGGTTTTTTTTCATTGGTTAGAATATACGACTGCAAAGTATTGAGTGCATTATAGAAAAAATGCGGATTCATTTGCGATTTAAAAGCTTTTAATTTCGAACTGTTGCTCTCTTTTTCTAAACGAATCGTGTCAATTTCTAGCTGTTTGGTATAATTTATTTTTCTGATTTGAAATCGATAATAAAAAATGATTAAAAAAATCAACAAACCTCCTACAAAAAGTATAAAAATCCAAGATTTCCAAAAAACTTGTTTTATGGTGAAATTTAATACAATAGACGCTGCATTTTTATCTTCGGTTTTTAATGTGATTTGATAATCGCCAGCCGAAAGTGACGGAAAGTCTAATTTTCTAGAATTTTCGTCTGCGAGATGCCAATTTCCATTATTTATTTTATAAAAAACCTTGTATTTTTCTCCTGGAGTAAAATTGAGCAAAGCATATTTTAATTCCAAATTGTTTTCATCATTTTCAAATGATTTTTGAGCAGAAAAAGACGTGATTTTACCATTTACTTTTACCTCATCTAAAATTAATTTCGGGAAATTCTGATGTTCTTGATAAGAAAGCGGCAAGGATAAAATCCCTCTATTTACACCAATAAAAACCTTATCGCCTATTTCTGTAATTTGACTGAATTCAAAATCTTGGTTGTAAGAAAGTTTTTTGTATTGTTTTCGAGTTTTAAAATCATAGACAAAAATTCCATTATCAGAGTTCAAGTACAATCTCTCATTAATTATTCTGATATTGAGAATTTTATTCTGAGAAAGCGACTGAAAAATATTTGGCTGAATGATTTGAAAGTCTTTTACTTGCAACAATTTATTATTCTGAGTAAGTGCAAAAATCTGCGAGCCATTTTGAACCAATCTACTGATATACAAAGACTTTCCTCGATATAAAATTTCTTGAGTTTTATTTTTTGAAACCACAAAAAGACCTTTATTTGTTGCAAAATATAATCTCAAATTTTCTGCATTGAAAACCACAGATTTCCCTCTCACTTTATTGATTAAAGTATTCTGAGCTCCTAAAGTAATCTGAGGAGGAAAGATTTTTTGCCAATCCGTTTTTGTATTTCCAAAACTGAGAAAACCGCAAGTTCCGCTCGCTGCAAAGGCAAAGTTTTTCTCGTCTAGTGGAACAATATCTTTGATGGCCGCTTCGTCTTGGTAAACTAATTTTCCATTTGGGTCTAGAATTCTAAAACCATAAGAAGAAGTAAAAATATTCGGAGAATTATTGAAAGATCTCAACAAATAAATCTCGTGTTTATTTTCTCCCTTAAAAATTAATTTTTCGTTTTTATTTTCAACATTTTTCAGAAATAATTCTTCATTTTGTGTCCCGATGAGCAGTTGGTTTTTATACGCAGAAAGTGAAGTGATAATATTTTTACTTTCAAAAAACTGCACATGAAGATTAGGAACTAAGAAAATTCCATTATTAATGGTAGCAAACCAATAATTTTGATTTCTATCTTTATAAACCGTAGAAACGTTATATCCTTTGAAAAACGGTTGCGCTAAATTCGTGCTAAAAGCGCCATCAGTAGTACAAAGCCAGTTTTCTTTTCCATCAAAAGACGTGTTTTGCACGAAAGTGATTTCTTTAGGAAGACTAACTTTAGAAAATGTATTGTTTTTAAAATAATACCCAAAACTCTCATGCTTAGAAGTAAAAAGCAAACCATTTTTGGTGTTTTGCATAATTCCTGCTCTGAAATTTTTAAGCGCTTCTGGAAGTTGAACTGCTGTTTTTCCTTTTTCATTGATGATGAGCAATTCATCTGCAAACACATAAAAATTCTTTCCGTCACTATGCGTAAAATTGAGTTTTTTTTGATTAATAAGATAAGATTTCTTTTTCTTTCCCGTCTGCAAATCATAAACGATTACTCCCTCTTCTTCTACCGTAAAAAGCGAATTATTAATAAGTCCAAATTTAAGATAACCAATAGGAATGTGAGGTTTGAACAATTTCAGTTGTCCTTTTTCTATAAAATAGAGATATCCATCAAAATTGCTATACCAAATTCTTCCATATTTATCTTCGCTGATACAAGAACCTGATTTAGAAGTCTGTTCATCTAACGCATAATTCTGATAATTTTTACCATCATATCTGAATAGACCTTGTTCTGTAGAAATCCAAATAAAACCTTTTCTATCTTGGTAAACATCATAAACCACTTCTGTAGGCATTCCGTTTTGCTTACTGAGATGGTAATAATAGGGAATACTATTTTGCGCAGAAACTACAAAATTTATTAAAACCGCTAGAAAAAATAAGATTTTCTTAATCATTATCAACAAAATTAGCAATAATTCTTCTCACTCCGTTTCAGAGTTTACTAAAAACCATTTTGAATTAACGAAAATCTAAAAGTCTGTTATGTTAATCCAAAATCGACTTTGGTTAAATGTGCTCCAGAACAAAGCATCACTAGAAATAATTTTGCAAAAAAAACATGAAGAAACACTTTAGCCAATTCTTACAAAAATTATATCGCTATTGGTTTATTGATGAAAACACAATTTAATATATAAAAACATTATGAGAAAAACTATTTCTATTCTCCTTCTTACTTGCTTTACTCTACAAGCGAATGCTCAATTCGGAAAACTCCTTACCAAAGTTGCCGAAAAAACATTAGGAACACCAGAAGGAGATGCTAAAAAAGCGATTACTCCAGACAAAAAGGACTTAAAGGCACTAGAAGAAGATGCTGCAGATCCTTTTTTAGAAAAACAAAATTTCAAAAAAGATGGCCCAAGCGGAATTTACTACGCATCAGTTCCTTTAGGAATTAAAAATATTACTAATGGTAAGGTTTTAGCCCTAAAAAAAGTGTATTTAGAATTTGATGATGCTAATTTCAAAGTCAATCTTTATTCAAGATATCATTTCCAAAAAAACAGCGAAGGAAATCCAATTATTGATGCTCAATATACCACTTGGATTAGCTCTGGTGTAAATGCAAAATACAAAGCCATGCTATTGCAACAAATGAAATCCAAAGGAATTTTACATTACAGAGACTGTTATATGCCAGATATTGCATATGTACAGTATTTAGACAAAGATCCCGCAAAAGGTGTAAAAAAAGGAGAAGTAAAAGGTTTGCTACAACTAGAACCAGGATTATTCTATGCTTCAGATGAACCTTACGCAGCTTCGGGTGGTGATCCTTATGGTCATAATTTATTTGACGGTCAGCAATATTTATTCTTCTATAAAGCAGGAATGGAAGACAAAATTAAAAATTATCCTCCCGCAAAAATTGCTCAAATCTTTAAAGATATGGACAAGAAAAAAGAAGAAGCTTATTCTGCAAATATGAATCTTCCTAAAAAAGCAACTCCAGCAAAAGCACCTTCTCAACAAGCAATGATGGCAGCAGTAAAAAAACGTGTAGCAGATTATGGATGGAAAGAAACGCCAATCTATTGTTACCCAACAAGTGAATGGGCGCCACAATATCAAGATTTAAGAAACAATCAGGGAATTTATGTAAAAACTTTAACTTCTAGAATTATGGCTATTGTAGCAGTTTTCAAAAAACCAGACGGAACTTGTGGATTCATGAATATGCAAATAGAACAGCAAAATTCTTATTCTGCACCAGGAAGTTTGGCCGAAAACTATATCACTCCACCTACAGATTATGCCAACTCTGGAATGGACCCGATAGATTGTGCTAAAGCAAACGCAAACAAGTAACCTTCTTCATATGATTACTGCGGGACTTTTCTATAAGTTCCGTGGTAATTTCTTTAATTTTTCTAACATGATGAAATTCAAATTAAACCTTTTTGCTCTTCTACTTCTTTTCACATTCAATGCATTACCGGCTCAAAAAACATTGAATATTAAAGAAAAAGCAGTAGTGATTGTAATGCCTTCTAACGATAGAATTAACCAACTGAAAAAAGAATCTGCGAGTGAAGATGAGTTTTCTGTGATTGTAGAAGATGGCTTATATTATTTAGATCAAGCCAAAATTTTCTTAAAAAAGAAAAACATCAAAACCATTAAAATCAATAGTTCGGATCAAGTAAGATTCTTAGAAAATGGCCGATTTAAGAAATTCAATATTAAAGAACTTTCTTGGGATATTATTTTCTACATGCCGAAAAAAAGTGCAAAACAAATTGATATTACAGACATAGAAAACGAATTTCAAAATTATTTTTTGAGCATTCAAACAAAAAAATGATGAAAATATATAAAATGATAAAAAAAATACTATTTTTCGCATTAACCTTTTTAATAAATGCAATAACTTTCTCACAAGTCTTTACTAGCAATGGCATAAAGTATAATATTACTGATGCAACAAACAAAAATGTAGAAGTTTCTACTAACACTAATTTTACTGGGACAGCAAATATTCCACAAACAGTAATTTATAATGGTCAAAACTACACCGTTACTTCTATAGGTGATAATGCTTTTAGTAATTGTATTGGCTTATCCTCTGTTATTATTCCCTCAACAGTTAGTATTATAGGAAATTATGCTTTTAATAATGATATCAATTTAACCTCAGTAACATTTCCAAATTCAGTTACCAGTATTGGACAATATAGTTTTTCAAATACTGGCATCACCTCTCTTACTCTCCCTAGCTCTGTAACTAATCTTGACAATGGAGCATTTTATGGTTGTACTAGATTAAATACTATTAACATACCTAATGTTTCGATGTCTGTTGGTAATAGAATTTTTAGTTTTTGTACTAGTTTAACTTCAGTTACAATTCCTAGTGCTTTTTCAGTAATTACCTATGGTATGTTTAGTGATTGTACTAGTTTAACAAATGTTACCATTCATAGCAATGTTTCAATAATTCAACAATATGCTTTCAGTAATTGTACTGCACTTAATACCATTAATTGCAATGTTACTAGACCCATAAATATTGATAGCACTGTTTTTAATAATGTTAATAAAACTTCATGTACTTTAAAAGTTCCCTCTACTTCTCTTACTGCCTATCAAAATGCCACAATATGGAAAGACTTTCTTAATATAAGTGGTTTACTTGCTACAGAATCATTCAACAGTAAAAAAAGTACAATTTCTGTTTATCCTAATCCTGCATCAGAAAAAATTTCAGTAAAATCTGAAACTGCTATTTCTAAAGTAGAACTTTATGACTTGTCTGGTAAAAAACTGAAAGAATCTGCTTCAAAAGAAATGAATATTTCTACTATACCAAATGGTAATTATCTTCTTAAGATAACTGATAAAAATGGAAATACTGAAACTCAAAAATTAATAAAAAAATAAAACAATAATGAAAAAAACTTTTTTAATTCTGTTATTAGGATCTGTCCTCTCTTTATCTGCACAAAGTACAGGGCAATTCAGCAATGGTAAAACGTACAATATTTCGGGTAAAGAACTCTCCACCAAAACTGCAATGCCAGATGATAGCATAGACGAAGAAGACTTCGAAAAACAATATGCCAGAGTAGAAAACGGCAAACTATTTCTTACTATAGAATCTTATAATAAAAAACCTGAAGGTGGAGATTTACGACATGTCTTTAATTACACCATTAATCTTAAAGATGCTAATCTAGAAATTGGCGGTGTTGAAAAATGGTCTAATGATGACATCTACAAAATACAACTTTCTGCCAAGAACAAAGATGCTAATTACTTTTCTGGCGAATACAACAAAGACGGTTTTGTAATGAATATGGGCAATGCTTATCTCCCTATTTTCATTAAAACCGAAGCTGCTGCAAAAACCTTACACAATCAATTAATAAAATAATCTCAAAATTTTAAACTTATGAAAAAAGTATTATTTACTTGTCTTATGGCAAGTGTATATCTTACAGCTAACGCAAGTGTTTTAACAAATACAATTACAGAAAAAATAATTGCTCAAGCTAAAATTGACATTAAAATCAAAAATGACACAAGCGAAGCAGTACAAGTTTACAATGCCGGAAGTGGCGGAACTTATTCTTTAACCAAAGGCGCTACTACAACGATTAAAATGGAAGAAGGCGATAAACTTTACATTTCTGAAAAAGGGAAAAAAGGAAAATTACTTCTTGAAGCTTCGTCTGATATGAACGGAAAAGTACAATTACTGAGTAAATTATAATTAATTTTTTGCAAAGACCACCATTTTTGATGGTCTTTGCATTATATAATTTTCAAAAAAATTCTTTAAAAAATAAAACAAATACATGAAAAACATCATAGAATGAAAAAATCTCTATTTTTTTTAATATTATTAGCAAATATTTTCATTTTTGGACAAGCTCCAACTAATGGATTAATTGCATATTACGGCTTTGAATCCAATATTAATAGCCATGATTCCCAAAACAATTTTACCGCTAGATCTAATACTTCCGCTACTATTTCTTACAATACAGCAAAAAGAGGAAGTGGAGTGTATTTTCAAGGTCAAACAGGAATTATTAATACCAGCCTTTCTCCAATTATATCTCCCGCAACTAGTGGCTATAGTAATACTCCTTTCACACTATCATTTTGGGCTAAAGAATCTGTAAATCCACAAAGTAGTTATGGAAGTTTATTTGAATTATATGGAGGCTATCTTTTAAGATTTCAAACCAGTTATTTACATTCAGAAGTTTATGCCAATAATAGCTACTTATCAGTAGACTACACTGATGTATTTCCTAACATGAGTAGCTATCGTCATTATACCGTAGTATATGAGCCATCTTCTTCTAGTGCTATGAAGTTATACCTTAATGGTGTTTACAAAGGAAATATTAACTCTTCAGCTTGGCTTAATAAATCTACAAATAATTTTGTCTTTGGAAATGGCATGAGTGGGAACGGATTTCATCCCTTTAAAGGTTATCAAGGAACTATTGATGAACTCTTTGTATACAATAGAGCTTTAACAGCAACAGAAATCACCAATTTATATAATGGTGTAAATTATTCTATTATTACAAATACATCTCATACAGATGTAACAGGATATGGAGCTAAAATTAGTTATTCTTACATTCCATTAGATGGAGTAGCCAGTGATTGTAAATTATACTTAGGAACTTCTAGCAATAATTTGACTTTACATTCTACGGGTACATCAGGAAATTCAGGAACCATTTCAGGAACCATTGACCTTACTGGCTTACAAGCAAATACTACATATTATTACAAAATTACTTCTACTAATTCTAACGGAACTACTGAATCTGAAGTAAAGAGCTTTACCACTTTAGTCGTTACAAGACCTACAGTAACTTGGGATCTATCTTCTACTCCTGCTTTTAATATCACCTCTACAAGTGCTGATATAAGATTTAATGTAAACCCAAATAACGGGCTCACAACATCTGTTATAAAATATGGTTTATCTACAGGAACGCTTACCAATATAGTTTCATCACCTAATCCAATTCAAGGTGGAAATCAAGTTGTAAATCAAATAATTAGTTTAACTAATCTTCAACCAAATACAGTGTACTATTATATTGCTGAATCTACTAATAGTGCAGGTACGGGACAAGCTTCTCTAAACGTAGGTGGAACTAATTACCCAGCAGTATATTCTTTTACAACTTCAAATTTGGGTACTAATGATGTGAAAAACAAATTAAACATCTCTATTTCCCCAAATCCTGCAAAAGATTTCATCAATATTCAATCTGATGGAAAAATAAAATCAGTTGAAATTTATAACCTTCATGGGCAAAAGTTAATTACAACCACTCAAAAACAAATCAATATTTCTAGTTTATCTTCTGGTGTGTACTTGGTGCGAATAGAAGATGACAAAAACAATACAACTACAAAAAAGATAATCAAAAAGTAATAGTTTTTTTCAGTTTAGACGTTATCCCTCAATTTACTTAGTTTCAAAATAACTTGAAATGGTATTTTGAGGGATTTATTAACTCAAAACCTCATTTAATTAATTACTAAAGAAAAATTATGATTAATCAATTTACTTTCGCCATAAATTAAAAACATGAATATCAATAAAATAACCATAACAATTACATTATCTATCCTTACTGTTATTTCTTGTAATAAAGTTGAAACCCAAAAAATAAAATCTGGAAATACCGTTGAAAAAAATACTATCTCTTCAACAAACCAAGAAAAATTAGCCCTAGAAAACTCCACAAAAGAAGAAGGAACAATCATTCACCCTTTTGAAGTGGTACATGTTTCTGCTACTGAAAAACAAATTGATAGCCTTACGCAAGGTTTAGACGAAGAAGATTATAGCATTCTTACGGATGATGCTTATTACTATACTGCACAAGCTCAAAAATATTTAGACAGTATGAAAATAAAAACCATAAATGTAGATGCTGGGAAAAGAGTAATATTTGTTTCTAAAACTGGAAAGAAATACCCTTACAAAACCAAAGTTACCATTTCAGAATTTATTCTTTTTAACGGAGAATCAAAACCAGAAGTTGCAGATATGGTTTCTATTCACAAGCATATAGAAAAACTTTACAAAAGAGCCAAATAATGAAAATGAAAGCTACCAATTCTATTTTTCTATTATTTACAATGTTTTTCAGTATTTTGAATTTTGCTCAAAAAGCTAAAAACTACAAAGGATTTTACGATGACAAAGCCATTAATATTGTCTTAAAAAGTAATAGCGATGGTACTTTAGAAGGTTATCTATTTTATATCAAAAATTCAAAATCTAAATTTAAAATTAGCATCTTCCAATATGCGGAATTTATTGATGTAAGCATTTATAAAAGCAAAACTTCGAATGAAAAAATAGCTTCTGGAAGTTTACGACCTTATAAAAACAACTATTCCGGCTACTTGGAAGACCAATTTCTGAAAAAGCACTTCATTAAAATTTTAAATTTCAAAAATTAATAACCATGAAATTTCTAAATTTTCTCTTGAAACTTTTCATTTTCCTAGCGTTTACATCATTAAATGCTCAGGAAAAATTTTTATTTTCTGGCGAAATGAATAAAAAACCAATAAAAGTTGAAATTAGTTTCAAAGAAAACAACAACGCAAGTGGTTTTTTACAAGACCTTTCTATAAAAGAAAAATTCCCAATTTTTATTGGCAATCAAAATTCAAAAGAACTTTCTTTCATTACAAGACAATCAAAAGATAAGAATAACAATATTTTGATAGAACATTGTGATATTCGATTGCTTTCGTCCAAAGAAAATCAATATTTTGGAATGACAAATTGTGGCGGAGAAGAATTTGAAATTACACTTCATCCTAATTCTAATCAAAAATTGGAGAACGCAAAAATAGTTTCGGCGAAAGAAATTCCTGATGAGATTTTCAGAAATAATAAAATTTCAAAATCTGAAATTATAAAAGCGTATCAATACAAAGACAAATTAGGTTTTCATTATACTTTCATTGCGAAAAAAGGTCCAGAATTTATAAAAACTCTTCCTCACGAAATGGAAGATTCTCAAGATATAGAACTTTTTGCACAATCTTTTCTATTGAACTCTGAAACTAAAAATTACGATAAAGAATGGCAAATTTACGATTTGGTGAATGATTGTCCGTTAGATATTTCTGGAGATTTTTTTTCTGAAGCTTTTCAAATTACAGATGTTAATCAAAACAATGTTTCTGAAGTTTGGATTTTGTACAAATTAGGTTGCAGAGGCGGTGTAGACCCTTTAGACATGAAAATTATAATGTATGAAAACGGAAAAAAATATGCTATGCGAGGTTCAGAAAAAATTGTAATTTCTTATAACGAAAACACCAAAAACAACAATTATACTGTCGGAAAATACACTTACGACGAAGCATTTTTAAACTCTAAAGACCAAAAAATATTAGAATTTTCTAAAAAACTTTGGAATAAATATGTTTTTACACCTCAAGATTAAATTTTAAACTCACCATCATGAATCAATATTTAAAAATCATTTTTCTAGGATTTTTCTTTTCGGGCACTTTTGCTTTTGCTCAGATGACAGAAAATTTCAAAAATTTAGCATTAGGTTTTAAGCAACTCGAAGACATTTCTTCGGTTGGTTCGTATGAAATGCTCGAAAATTTAGATTTCGATGTAGAGCAAAACCTTGCTTGGAAATATCTTTTTGACCAAAATCAATACATGAAAGTTGAGGAAACTTTTGCTCATCCAGTTGGTTGGGATAAACTAAACGATAAAATTGCTGTTCAGTTTTTTTTACCAAGGAAAACCAACCGATACAAAATATATTCTTTCTGCAATTACGATGAAATATACAGATGATAAAATCATCGATAAACTCTTCATTTTAGGAACTTTTTCTAAAGATGGTTCTACAGACGTTTGCAAATTAACTATAAAATCAAAAGGAAATTTCAAAGCAGTTATCTAGGAAAAAATGAATCTGGAATAAGTGTTTTAGACTTCAACAATTCTAAAGTAACCGAAATAAAAGCCATTGAAAAGACCGTAAAAGGCAGTTTAATATATCTAAAAGAAAAATCAACTAATTACAGTAAAAAATTATAAAAATTCATGAAAAATTTAATTATTATTTTATCGTTTTTTTTAAGTTTTCAATTGAATGCTCAACAAAAGAAAGTCAAAAGCACAACCAAAAAGAGCAGTTTATCTTATATGAAAAATTATAACGGAAAATATCCTTACGAAGTAAAACTCATCGAGAAAAAAAGTGCTTTAAGAACACGACTACAAAAATTATTGGGCAAAGAAAAATTTGATTTTTTAGAAAGTCATTTTGATGTTCAATCTCCAATGGTCATCAAAAACAATGTCTTAATTGCTCATGGTTGTATGCAACACAATTGTGACGGCATTTTTTTCAATATTTTTTATGATTTCAAAAAAGACATCATCAATGTTGGAATAAAAGACGAAGAAAAAGAAATTGAAATTCTTGCAGAAAAAGAAACTTTCTTAACGGAAGCTGTCTCGTGGAAAACAGATCCTTTACTAGATTTTTAAACCAATAACTACATCATGAAAAAATCTTTAATTTTTGTAGCAATAATAAGTACTTGTTTTTGCCAAGCTCAAAAAATCGTGGAAACGATAGATGGAAAATTTAAATATCCTATAGGTATTACCGCTGATAATCAGGGAAATATCTATATAGCTGATACTCAAAACAACGAAATTAAAATATGGGATGTAGATTCTAAAAAATTACAAATACTAGAAAAAACTAATACTCTCTATCCACAGCAAATGGCAACCGATTTTTCTACTGGTTTAATATATTTTGCAGACACTAATAATCATCAGATAAAGCAAATAAACCCTAAAACAAAAGAAGTTTCTATAGTTGATAAAAATGTAAGTTGGGGAACACCTTATAATATTGCTTTGGATAAAAATGGAAATCTCTTTTACACTGAATTTTTTCACAAAGGAATAAAAACTTACAATTTTAAAACCCACGAATTTAAGGACATAGAACTTGAAAATGTAGGAGACGATTTGGGCATAGCAGTAGATATTGATGGTAATGTATTGTTAGGTGACCGAGATAACAAAGTCATTCTAAAGTATGATCTTACAAAAAACACTTTAGAAAAGCTACCTATTAACGACGAAATCGAGCCAAAGGATTTAGATGTTGATAAAAATGGATTTATCTATTTTTATAACTATTCGAAATCTAATATTTTAAGATATGATCCAAAGACAAAAAATACAATCGTAATTTTAGATGACAATTACCTTCTTTCTACTGAACAAATTACATTAGACGAAAAAGGTTTCTTATACGTTGCAGAAGCTGGAAATTCTAAAATATACAAGGTAGAATTACCCCAAAATTAAAACAATTTTACTTCAATATTCCATTATTTAGATGAAAAGGACTTCAAAATAGAAGTCCTTTTCTTTATTTAAGCTATTGTTGATTTATATTTCCACTTTAAATGCTCTATTTTTCACCATTTCTGCAATGGTGAGAATATCTTCGCCAATTAATCTGTCGTTTTCTAGTTTTTTCACTTTTTCACGAATAATCACATAGTTTTCTTCGATGATTTTAGAAGATTTCAGCGGTCTACGAAATTCTAAACCTTGCGCTGCAAACATAAGTTCTATCGCCAAAATATTTTCTAAATTTCCTAAAACCTGATTAAATTTTCTCCCCGAAATACTTCCCATAGAAACATGGTCTTCTTGTCCCAAACTTGTAGGAACAGAATCTGCCGAAGCCGGGAAACAAAGCGTTTTATTTTCGGTAACCAACGCTGCAGTAGTATATTGCGGAATCATGAATCCTGAATTAAGACCAGAACTTTCGATGAGCAGTTTTGGCAAACCATATTTTCCTTCGAGTAAAAGATAACTTCTTCTATCAGAAATATTTCCTAATTCTGCAGCGGCCAAAGTTGCATAATCAATGGGTAAAGCCATTAATTGACCATGAAAATTCCCTCCAGAAATGGCTTCTTCATCAGAAATTACAATCGGGTTATCAGTTACAGAATTGAGTTCGGTTTCAGCCATAGATTTTAAATGTTCATAGGCATTTCTACTCGCACCGTGAACTTGCGGAACGCAACGCATAGAATACGGATCTTGAACTCTTCCGCAATTTTCGTGGTAGTTTAAATTTTCAGAATTTTTGAGCAATTTGGTCATTCTTTTGGCAACCAATTGACTTCCTTTGTATGCTCTAATTTCATGCAATTCTTTCTTAAAAGGACTTGCAGAACCTTGATATGCTTCAATCGAAAAAGCAGCGGCTACATCTGCTAAATCTAATAAGTATTTAAATTTATCTAAGCCTAAAATTGCATGTGCTAAGATAAATTGAGTTCCATTAATTAGTGCTAAACCTTCTTTGGCTTGTAATTTTAAAGGCTGTAATTGATGTTTTTCTAAAACTTGGGCAGTTTCTACTATATTCTCGCCTTCCCAAACTTTTCCTAAACCTAAAAGTGGTAAAACCAAATGAGAAAGTGGCGCCAAATCTCCACTTGCGCCAACTGAACCTTGCTCTGGAACTACAGGAATAATGTCTTTTTCTAGCATGAGCATCAATCGTTCTACAACGTCTAAAGAAATCCCAGAAAATCCTTTTGACAAAGCGTGAATTTTACACACCATCATGATTTTTGAAAGTTCTTTAGCAATTGGTTTTCCTACTCCTACAGAATGCGAAATGATAAGATTCTCTTGTAACTGTGCTGTTTCTTCTTCGGAAATTTTCACGTCACAGAGCGGACCAAAACCTGTATTAATTCCATAAACGGTTTTATCTGATTTTACAATCTTTTGAACATTTTGGTAAGAATTCTGGATTTGGGATTTTGATTTTTTATCCAAATTTGCTTTTTGCTTACCATTGATAATATTGATGACATCTTGGTAAGTAAAGTGGTCTACTCCGTAAATTAACATTTTAAAATATTTTGTCTAAAATTACACAAATCCTTGCAAAGAAAAAAGCGAGAAAAAATCTCGCTTTTCGTTTATTTTTTTACCAGCGTTACGAGCTGACCTTCGAGTTGTGTAATGGCATCAAAAATCTGCTTAAATGCTGGATAATATTCTTTAGGAAAATTATCAGAGTCTATTTTAACTGAGGTTTCTACAGTGATTTTGTTCCCTTCAGTGCTCACTACATAAGAATAAATAATCCCTTCATCTTCGGTCTTAAATTTTTTAGACTTCGGAAGATTTTCAAATTTATAGTTATCTGGAATGGTGATGGTTACTTTCTTAACTGTTTCGTAAGGAGAAAGAAATTCTATAGGATATTTTCTTTCTTCGGTTTGGTTAAACTCGTGGTTTTGTCGGTATAAAAATAACAATGGATTGAAGATTAATTTACCACCAACTCCATCTACAAAACCGTCTGTATTGAAATCAAAACTTGTCTGAAACTCATTATCATTTACTACTTCTGATTTATAATTATTAAAATTAAAGGTGTATCTTTCTTTGTACTTTTTCTCATAGTCTTGTTTATTGTCTACATATTCATCATAGGCAAGAATGGCAAAAGTTTTAGTATCTCTATCTTTAAAGTTGCCTTCAAAAGTAGTATCATCATTCAGTTTAGCATCTACATTAAGATAAGTTTTACTTTCGATGAAATTATTAATTTGTAGAATTTCCGCTTTTTTATCTTTTAACAGAATAGCGTTATAGTTATAAGCTCTTGGTGGCAATAAGTTTGGCAAAGAAAATTTAGAAGTTGCATCATACAAATAGTAATTACCATTATCTTCTAAACAAGCTACTACATAATTAGGTGCACCAATTGTAGGAAATGCAATATTCAAAATTCCTCTATTTACAGTATTCATAATCATTGGACTTACATTAAGCCCAGCTTCTCTCATCAGCATAATTAAATAAAGATTAATCTCTGCACTATTTCCTATCTTAGTGTCTATTAAACTTTTAATACCATCTCCTGTAAATAACCCAACATTTCCGTCCCACGTATAAGTTGATTGCACAAATTTCAGAATTTTATTGGCTTTTTCTTTTGGCAAAGTCATGCTTAAAATATCTTGTGAAAGAACATTTCTTGCCAAAGATTTTTTACTTAATTGTCCTCCAAAATCATCATACTCTTTTAACTTATCTCTAATATCATCCCAACTTGTTGCGTAAGATTTAAATATGTTATTATAATTAGTAGAATTCAATTCTGGCCTTACACTCGTGATGTAATTCCTTTCATTTTTCATGAAATTTTCGGCTTTAAAAGGCGGTACATTTTCGAAACCAAGTCTCAAGCTGTAGTAATCTTGACCATACATCATTTGAGCTTGATCTTCTTTATATTTTGGCATTAATCCTCCTTGAAAATTATAATTGTACCCAAAAAATTTAGGAAAATCAAAAATATATTCTTCATAAATAACAGGAATATCAAACTCTAAGTAAGTTTTGTCTAACAATTGTAAAAAAGGAGAATTTACTTGATACTGATATTCTATAATAGACCCATCTTTTACATTAGGAAACGTGAATTTTTGAATAAATCTATTTTTTTGTTCCTTAGATCTAAATTTAGCGTCTTTTTCTACTTTAGAAGTAACAACTTTATCATTATCTAAATTGTAGGTTACAGCTTTGAGACCAGAAACCGACTCTTTTTCTCCATTTCCTTCATATAAAGGTATTTCTACATCTAGATATTGAGAAGATTTCTCTTTATTGTAAATTTTAATTCTTTTAAAGACTTTGGTTTCTAATTGTCCATTAATAATCAAATTACTAATAGAACTGTATAATATTTCTGCATGAGCATCTTCTTTGATGGTAGATTTCGTTTTAGAAAGGTCATTTTTGTTAAATTCTGGATATTTCAAAAACTTGTGTTGCGAAAACACAAACATTGAAATAAAAAATAAAAAAACAGTTAAAATTTTAGTTTTCATGTATTAGATTTTAGTTAAAAGAATTTTAGTATTGTCTAGGTTATTGGTTTTTTTTCTGAACTCTATATATTCTTTGAATTTTTCTTTTGGATAAATATTTTTCAGAATCGTAATTTTTCGTTGAGTAACCAGTTTGCCATTTTCCATAGAAAATTGGAGAGAATAGTTGCCAAATTCTGAAGACAACTGTACAGATTTTGGAATTTCTGCTAACTTATATCCTTCTGGAATTTCTAGAGAAAAATTGTAAGTATCTTGATAAGAAAAATAGACTTCTAATGGTAATTTTCTGTCTTCATGACTAGTAGTTTGCATCAGATCTAAGAACGGCATTGCTCTTAAAATAATGTCATTTCCTAATTTTTTAGAATAATTTTTAGCTTGCAACTTCACTTCATAATTTATCAGCGCTTCATCTCTATTATTAGTCACATTAGTCGCCTCTAGATTTTCCATATTAAGGTAATAAAATCTTTCTTTAAGCGCTTCCTTTACCTCATCTTTGTTTAAGGAAGTAAGTGGTCTTTGGAAATCATATTGCGCCCCAGAAAATCTAAATTTAGCATCCACATTTATACTATTATCTGGATTTAGTTTAACCTCTGCATTTAGAATTTCACTGCTCTCTTCTGGTTTATAAGTAGGTGTATTGACTAACTTGATTTCGTCCTCAGAAATGGCCATCACATTTCTATCTAAAGAAGTATAATTCAAATGATTAAAAGCAATTTCTTGTGAAGTATTTTCTAACCAAATGTTTCCTTTTTCTGTAGGAATCATTAGAATAGCATGATTTCCAAACATTTTTGGAAAATCTTCAGAAAATTTTATCGGTGACCGATCATCTGTGATGATGCAGTAATAAGATTTAATTCCTGCCGCTTGCAATAATGTTCTCATGTAATTGGTTAATGCTTTACAATCACCATATCCTTTTTTTCTAACATCTTCTACCAACATAGGTTTCCAACCACCAATTCCTATTGCTACCAAAACATATCGGGTTTTACTCTGCATGTATTGGAAAAGTTTTCTCACCTTATCATGAGTACTTCCTGTTAAATTAAGTGCTGCAACTTCTGCTTGAAGTGCTGGTGTAATTTCTGAAACAGGCTGAATTAAACTTTGGTAATACCAATTCCCAAATTCATTCCACTGAGTAAGGTTTCCTTTTTTCCCTTCTAAGGAAAATTGATCTAATGAAAACTCAGCTTTTGGTAAAAAATCTATTAAACTAGGTGAGCGTGGTTCATCTTCTACTGCTGGAACATTAGAAAAACTGTAAAAATATTTTTGTCCATTTTCTGTAAATGAAATTTTCGCAAAATCATTTTCATGCATTTTAGTTCTTAATCTAATTCCAGATTTATTATTAATCGCTAAACTCGTTTTTTCTGTAGAAATATTATAGCCATCAATTGGGAAAAAATCTGGCATAAAAACCGTATTTCTTGTCTCTGTAGTATAAGAATATTGTATAGAATACGGATAAGAAATTGACATGTAATTTAGAAACAAAATTCTGCTATCATCATAAAAAGAAAAACTAGGACTATGACTAGCATCTGTAAAATCACTTTTAGAATATTTCTTAATGACTTTTCCGTTTTGGTCTAAAATAGACACTTTTATATTGCTTACCGAAACACTTTTATCATAAGGAATACGAATACTTGAAAAATTATCACCAGATTTATTCAGTATGGTAATGGTTTTATTGTAAGTCTGCACCATATTATCTATGGCATTAATATCAATAGTGGTTTCATCATTTCTTACTACAGCATTGGCTTTATGAAGTAAATTTTCTGGAATCGCAGAAACCGTATAATTTTGAGAAAATAGTAAAATACTGAAAACAAGAAAGATAAAAGAGAAAAGCTTGTTCATAAAATGGTTTTGTTAGTTTTGGCTAAATTTAAGAAAAAACTTTTATTAAACAAACCTTTAAGAACTTGATAAAAATCACAAAAAAAGCGAGAAAAATTTTTCTCGCTGTGTGAATTAAAAATTAAAATAAAAAGTTTATGAAGTTTGTGTTTTACTGAGGTGTATTTTGTGGTTTCATTCCGCCTTGTTTCCCTCCTTTTCTCATGGCTTTATTTTTCCATGCATCTCTTTGTTTCTGCATGTTTTCTAATCTTTGTTTTTGCCATTTATCATATTGTTCAGGCGAAAGGATTTTTTTCATTTCTGCATCATGAGCATCTCTTTTGGCTTGCATTTCTTGTTGTCTTTGCTTTCTCATTTCTTCCATTTTTGCTCTATTCGCTTCTCTTTCTGCATTATTTTTTTCTTGCAAAGCTTTTATTTGTTCCACTTGCTTTTTAGAAAGATTAAGTTCTGTGGTCATCTTGTCTAAATGAGCTTGTTGTCTTTCTTTCGCTTTCTGAACCATTTCTGCTTTTTTAGCTTCTCTTTGTTCTGGCGTAAGTTTTTGTCTCTCTTGTCCGAACATAAATACTGCACCAAAAATGGCTGCACTTAAAATTATTTTCTTTGTCATTTTTTTGTAATTATTTGGTTAATTATCTTTTTGATGACATAATCTTACAAAGGTTAAAAGCTAAAAAGCTAAAATTTTGTTAAAAAAAACTTAGCTGTATTTTTCGATGAAGTTTTTAATAACTTCTTCTGTCTCATCCGGAAAATGGACTTGAATGGGTTCTGCATTTTTGAGCCAATGATTTAATTTTTGGTCAAATTCTTTCTCACTCCAAATCACAGTTGCTCCCATTTTTTCGGCAGCCAAAGCATTGCATTGTTGTTCATACTGATGAAACATAGGCACACACAGAAGTTTTTTGCCCAAGAATAAAGCTTCAGCGGGACCTTCGAAACCGCCACCCGTTAATAATCCTTCGGATTTTGCTAGAGATAGATTAAATTTTTCATTATTCACCTTATAGACTTCTACATTTTCTTGAGAATAATCTTCGCGAGTATGTTTAGAAAAAACTTGAAATTTTTGGTCTGTATGCTTTGATAATTTTTTCAAAATAAATTCATCTGAGTATGCAGGAAGATATACCGTGTAATATCCTAAATTTTCTGGTTTTAAGTTCCTTATTTCCGAACGAATCACAGGAGTTCTGATAAAATCATCATATCGCTGAAAATGAAACCCCACCTTATCAGTAGCTGGCGCATAATTTTTGAGAATGATTGCACCCAGATGAATTCCAGAAATAATAGGCGTTTTAGGAGACAGAAATGCTGATTGATGACTCAGCGCAACCGATTTTTTTCCTCTCAGTTTACAAGCCCAAGCGGTAACAGGTTCAAAATCATTAATCACCAAATCATAATCTTTCACTGGGAGATTTCTAATATCTTTTATTAATTGTGAAAAATCTGCTTTTCGGAAACTGCTTTTGTAGTCTATTCCACCTTTGGTTCCGAAATCAAATCCGAAACCTTTGAATTGATATTTTATTTCTTCATCTAGATTTACGTCGGCTTGAGTTCCGCTGATGAGAATATCTAGTTCGCCATATTTTTTGAGGATGGGAATAATTTCTCTCGCTCGGGAAACATGTCCGTTTCCTGTTCCTTGAATTGCGTATAAAATTTTCATAACTACGAAGTTAGAACAAAAATTTTCTCAAAATTCAAGTTTAAATAAATTTAATGTTAAATAAAAAAAGCGAAACCAAAGTTCCGCTTTTGTGTGAATGTAAAAAATTAATTTGATATGAAGAATTACTTCTCTTATTTAACATAATCAAATCTCGTGCCTAAAAATTGGTTTATGTTTTTTATCATAAAAAATGAGGAACAATAGAATCGTTCCTCATTTAAAAATCAAAATATTGGTATGTAAAGTATGATGTTTCTATCTAAATCCGCCACCTCTGTTTCCGTTACTTTTGCCATTTCCTCTTCCATTTCCTGAAGAACGATTTTCTGAAACTTTGTTTTCTTGGCCTTGATTTCTAAAACCACCGCTTCTTACTGCGTCATTTCCTCTGTTTTGGTTTTCACTTCTTTGAGGAGAAACACTTCTGAAGCCTTCATTTCTAGATGGTTGTTGACTTTGGTTCCCGTAGTTTCTGTCATTATCATTTCTAGAATCTGAGCTTCTAAATCCGCCATTATCTCTAGGTCTTTCATCAGATGAACCTGATCTAAAACCTGAATTTTCTCTAGATTTTTCGAAGTTTCTATTGTCATTATATGCTCTATCATTATTTCTGAAACTTCCTGTTCTGTAAGCATCATTTTTAAATGTTCTTACATCTACATTTCTATATCTAGGAGTCACATAAACCGCTGGCCTATAATGTTTTACTCTATAATTTTGATAATAAACAATCGGATTATAGTTTCGATAATATCTTTGATAATATACTACGTAAATTCTAGGACCTAAAATTCTTTCTAATGCAATAAATCTGTCATAATACCATCTGTTAGGATTATATCTGTAATATCTCTGCCAATGTCCATAACTAGAGAAACGTGAGTTCAAAATTCTTATTTCTCTTATTTGATAAGGAGAAAGCCTGAATTCTACAAAAAATCTGTCCCAATTGATGCTGATAATCGTGTTCCTGTAATCATTATAATATCCTCTATATAAATCATTGGTGTAATAATCATTAGGATATTCATAATAATATTCGTCTGGATAATTGTAATCATCATAATAATATTCATAGCCATAATTGTTGCCATAATCATCATTAGGATAATATTGTGCGTATGAAATTCCTGTAACTGATAACGCAGAAACGAGGAATAATTTTGTGAATATAGATTTCATCTTCTTAGTTATTTAAGGTTCTATTATGCATTATTAAAAATACGTGCCAAACTTTATATTTTTTGATAACGATTAGGTTGTATCTTTTTAAAAACGTAGAATTTAAGCCATATTTACTAACTAAGAATTTGATTTAGAAAAATAAAAAAAGTTAAAATCTAAACTCGATTTTAACTTTTTTATTGTGTAACTAAGGAATTTTAATCTCAACTATTGTCTGTTTGATTCACTTACAAACTGTGCAATTTTATCATTAAAATGTTCTTTTTGTAATAAATCTTCTAGTGCAATATGCATTCTGTATCTCCAATAATGAGGGAAAACCGCTGGATTATTAATTCTCTCGTCATCTGCATAAGGATTTACAATTTCATAATCTGTAGCAAAATACTCTTGAATTGGGAAAATCGCTAACATCGCTTGAGAATGCAAATGCTGTTTCATAATAATCTCTGCTAATTCTGGAAGAAGTTCCGAAGGCGCAGTTCCGTATTGATTAAGCTGATTGTTATAATAATTCTGCGTAAGTTCTCTGTTTTCTTTCCACCATTGTCTTAGTGTAGAACTGTCGTGAGAAGAAGCCGTAACTACGTTCATATAACCTGCATTTTGAGGATTATAATATGGAACATCTTCTTTTGGCGAACGCTGAACTTTTAATGCTGTAATTCCTAAAGCATCCATCACACCAGGAACACAATCTGGAACCAAACCTAAATCTTCACCGCAAATTAACATATCTGTTGCAGAAAGCAGCATTGGTAATTTTTCCATGGCTTTTTCATGCCAAAGTCCATCTTGTCTTCTGAAGAAATAATCGATATACAATTCATGCAATGCATTCTTTTCCCAATCAGAAAGATATTGATACGAAGATGTTTTTTGAATATTAAATCTTGGATGATAAACAATGTCTTCGCCATTATTTTCGGTTAAGAATAACACATTCGCAGCTAGTGAAATCAGTTTTTCTTCCATCCAATCTCTAGGATGCGTTTTAAAATAATCTACTAATTTTCTTTGCGAATCATATTCTGGTTTGAAATGATACACGCCATTTTCTTGATACAAGAAATGTTCTGCAATCACCTCTTTTTCGTAACCGAAATTATCCCAAAGGATTTGGTCATTGATAAAAGGTCTGCAATATCTGTCATAATTAAATGGAATATGTCTTGCCGAAAATTCTTGCAAAGTCACAGGAACTGCCGGATAGAAATACCCTAAAATTCCTTGTGTAGCAGACATAGGCATTCTCCAAATTCTGAAAAACCCTAGAATATGGTCTATTCTCATCGCATCAAAATAGCGCGCAATTACGTTAAAGCGTTTTTTCCACCAATCGTAATTGTTTTCTTTCATCACTTCCCAATTATACGTTGGGAATTCCCAGTTTTGACCTAAATCAGAAAATTCATCAGGTGGTGCGCCTGCTTGAAAATCCATTCCGAAAAGTTCTGGCTCTGTCCACGCATCAGCAGAAAATCTGTAAATACCGATTGGCAAATCTCCTTTCAGAGAAATTCCCAAACCGTGAGTATAATCTACTGCATCTTTTAACTGCAAATGCAACTGATATTGCACCCAAGAATGAAGCATTACACTTTCAAATTCGGCATGTTTTGCATCAAAGAACTGAGAAATTTTTCCTGCAACGTATTTTTTATGCGTTTTCCAATTATTGAAATTAGGGGTGTTATTTTTATCTCTTAAAACACAAAAAGCAGCATAAGGTTTCAGCCAATCTGCATTTTCTTTCAAGAATTTTAAGAAATCTTTGTCTTTAAGAATTTCAGATTTATTTTCTTCAAAAACAGCTTTGATGAATTTCCATTTTCCTGAAATCATTTGTTCATAATCCACAAATTTTTCAGCATTTAATTCATCTTTTTTGTGCTTATATTCTACTTTTAAATTTTCTGGAATCGGAAATTGTAAATTTTCTAAACTCAAATACTGAGGATGCAATGCATACACCGAAATCGCCGCATAAGGATAAGAATCCGTCCAACTGTAATTTGCTGTAGTATCATTAATTGGTAAAATCTGAATGATAGAAAGATTGGTTTTATGAGCCCAATCTGCTAATTTTTTAATATCTGTAAATTCCCCAACTCCAAAACCGCTTTCGCTTCTTAAACTGAAAACAGGAATGGCAACTCCAGCTGCTTTGTATAATTGTTCGGCATTAAATCTGAAATAATGATCTGCATGAATTTGCAAAACTTCAGTATCCTGATTAGGGAAAGCCAATCTGTTTTCGCCGTATTCTACTGCAATAACTTCGCCTTTTTTCTCGTCGAAAATTCCGTATTTATACTGTACAAATTCTTTTTGTTTTTTTAAATCTACTGCCAATTCCCAAACGCCAACAGAAGTTTGAGCCATTTTTGGAGCGTCTGCATAACTCCAGTTTCCCAAAGATTCATTATTTCCTAGAATCACAACCTTCCAATCAGGAGAATACAGCGGTGCTTCTAATCTGAAATGATGCGTATGCTTTTTTAGAATTGCAACTTTCTCTGCTTTGAAATCTCCTAGTTTATTTTGAAGAATTTTATTATTGAGATAGTTTTCGGGGAAATTTTTATTGTTCCAGACATCGTAAATGTTATACTCTTGGAAATTATTCACAAAATTCAATCGATGGTTGCAAATCTCCTCATTAATGATTTGATTATTAGCATCTAGAACCAAATATTTGTATTCTATAGATTTAGAGAAAAAATCAATTTCGCCCTTCCAATTTCTATTATCAGAGAAATGAAGGTCATGTGTTTTCACATTTTTCCCTTCAGAAACTTGAATGGCTAACCTCTGCCCAAACTCAGTTCCATAATTAATAGTGAAATATAATTTCATTTTTTTCGTTTTTTCAACTCACGAATTTACAAAAATATATATGCTTTAGAAAAAATTAATTACATGATTTTTAATTTGTTTCTGATAATTTATGCCTTTAAACAAAGGGATTTAATGTCTCTTTATGACACAATAACACCTAGTAAAGTTTCTAAAAAATCAAGGTATTTTAAAAAATTTTATTCTACTGAAAATTTATGATTTTTAGTAAAAAGAATTCCCAATTTACAATCAGGAGTTATTTTCAAGAAAACAAAAAACCCTTTCTGTATTTGGAATACAAAAAGGGTATATTATAAAAATTTGATTTTTTAATTTAAAACGTAAGAAGTTCCTTCTCTTCCGTCTTTCAGTTCTATGCCTTGCTCTAATAACTTATCACGAATTTGGTCAGAAAGTTCAAAATTTTTGGCTTTTCTAGCTTGATTTCTAAGTTCTATGAGCACTTGTAATGTTTGGTCTAATTTTGAATTGTTATTTTCTTCAATATTTTGTAAACCTAAAACATCAAACACAAAAGCATTCATCAAGGTTTTTAATTCCTCTAAATCTTCCGAAGTAATATTTTCTTTTCCATCTTTCAGTTTAAAAATAAAACTTACCGCTTCAAAAAGATGAGAAATTAAAATTGGCGAATTGAAATCATCATTCAAAGCATCATAGCATTTTTGTTTCCACTCTTTTAAGTCAAAACTAGAAGACGCTTCGACTCCGCTCAGCGTGACAGCGTTTAAAACTTTCAAACTTTCCATTAAACGTTGGAAACCTTTTTCTGAAGCCAACATTGCTTCGTTTGAAATATCAAGAACGCTTCTGTAATGTGCTTGTAAAAAATTAAAACGAACTACCGTTGGATGAAACGGTTTTTCAAAAAAATCATTTTCACCAGAAATTAATTGCTGCGGTAGAATGTAATTTCCTGTAGATTTACTCATTCTTTGTCCGTTCATGGTCAGCATATTGGCGTGCATCCAATATTTCACTGGCGAAACGCCGTTGCAACCTTTTCCTTGTGCAATTTCGCATTCGTGGTGCGGAAATTTAAGATCCATTCCACCTCCGTGAATATCAAATTGTTCGCCTAAATACTTGGTAGACATCGCCGTACATTCTAGATGCCAACCTGGAAAACCTTCTCCCCAAGGTGAAATCCATTTCATAATATGTTCTGGAGAAGCTTTTTTCCAAAGGGCAAAATCCTGTGGATTTTTCTTTTCGTTTTGTCCGTCTAAATCACGAGTATTGGCAAAAAGTTCGTCTATATTTCTTTTAGAAAGTTCTCCGTAATTTCCGCCTTTTTCGTTGTAAGTTCTTACATCGAAATACACAGAACCATTACTTTCATAAGCCAAACCTTTTTCGATTAAATCTTTGGTGAGTTCTATTTGTTCGATGATATGTCCAGTTGCAGTCGGCTCAATCGTTGGAGGCAAAAGATTAAATTTTTCTAAAACTTTATGAAAATCTACAGTATATTTTTGTACAATTTCCATAGGTTCTAGCTTTTCGAGACGAGACTGCTTCACGAAACGGTCGTTATTTACATCTCCATCGTCTGTTAAATGTCCTGCATCTGTAATATTTCTTACGTAACGAACATCATAACCCAAATGTTTCAAACTTCTGTAAATGAAATCGAAATTCATAAAAGTTCTCACATTTCCTAAGTGCACATTGCTGTAAACAGTAGGCCCACAAACGTACATTCCTACTTTGTTGCCGTTAATAGGTGTGAAAATTTCTTTTTCCGCAGAAAGCGAATTGTATATTTTAAGTTGCATAATTTTTTAGGTTGAAGTAAAGGTTAAGATAAAAGTTGAAAACATAAAAATCAGCAACAACAAATAATTGTAGTTGTAAAAATCTGGTGTGATATTTTTTTAAATCTGGTCATAATTTATGTGGATTGATCATTATATGACTCTAATTTCCAAATTCCATTATCCTTTAAAAATTGAGTTTCAATATAAATTCCATTATCTTTTCCTTTCAAAATAATTTTCACTGAATCTTTAGAAATTTTCTTCTCAATAGAAACTTCATTTTCATCTATTTTGAGAAATTCATAGTTTTTTTCTTCTAAACTATTTTCTTCTGTTTTTAAATTATCTGTATTAAAAATTCTAACTTTCAAAGGAAAAACAACTCTTTGTTTTTGAAAAACAGAATCTTTTTTAAATTTTTCAAAAAAAGCATTGAAATCTTCTTCTACAGTTAATACTTGATTCTCTTGAGGATTAAAATTATTTTCAATTTTTTGGTCTTGACAATTTGAAAATATGATTAAAATAAATATAGGTAGTATTATCTTCATTTCTAAAATTATCAAATTATCAAATTCCTAATCCAATTTCGCATGACTTCCTACATAATGCAAGAATTCTTGTCTGGTAATAGGATTGGTTCTAAAAATCCCGCTCAATTCTGCAGTAATTGTAGAACTTGCGGTATCTTTTATTCCTCTACAATTTACGCAAAGATGTTTCGCATCAATAATACAAGCTACATCTTTGGTTCCGAGTGCTTCTTTCAGTGCATCTACAATTTGCATCGTTAATCTTTCCTGCACTTGCGGACGTTTTGCATAATAATCAACAATTCTATTGATTTTAGAAAGCCCAATTACGTCTCCGTTTGAAATATACGCAACGTGCGCTTTGCCAATAATAGGTAAAAAATGATGCTCACAGAAAGAATACACCGTTATATCCTTCTCTACCAGCATTTGTCTATACTTATATTTATTGCTGAAAGTAGAAATCCCTGGTTTGTTTTCTGGCAAAAGTCCACCAAAAATTTCGTTTACATACATCTTAGCAACACGTTTTGGTGAATCTTTAAGAGAATCATCGGTCATATCAAGACCTAAAGTGTGCATAATCTCCGCAAACTTTTCTTCTATAATTTTTATTTTTTCTTCTGGTGTTTTTACAAAAGCATCCTCACGAAGCGGAGTATGGTCTTTGCCTGTAAAAACATCATCATCGTTTTCAAAAAAGTTACTCATAGTCTGAAATAATGTCACAAAATTAAGAATTAATCTCTAAATCATATTACTAAAATATTATTAGACTGATTTACAATAATTTAAAATCAAAATATATGAAAAAAATTTGTATTGGCACAGAATTTTATATATTTGCACTTGAATTAACAAAAATTTTTAAAACAAATTGCTATGTCAGACATTACATCAAGAGTAAAAGCTATCATCGCAGATAAGCTAGACGTGGAAGAAACAGAAGTAACTCCTGAAGCAAGCTTCACTAATGATTTAGGTGCAGATTCTTTAGATACTGTAGAATTAATTATGGAATTTGAAAAAGAATTCAACATTCAGATTCCTGATGATCAGGCAGAAAAAATCACTACTGTAGGTCACGCAATCGCTTATATTGAAGAAGTTATCAAACAATAATTTTTATTACAAAAATTAACAAAACTATGGAATTGAAGAGAGTTGTAGTAACAGGATTTGGTGCAATTACACCAATTGGTAATAATGCTCAAGAGTATTGGGAAAACCTTGTAAAAGGTGTAAGTGGCGCTGCTCCTATCACTCTCTTCGATTCTACTAACTTCAAAACAAAATTTGCTTGTGAGGTTAAAAACTTCAATCCTTTAGATCATTTCGAGAAAAAGGAAGCAAAAAAAATGGACCGAAACACTCAACTCGGTGTGGTGGCAGCTCGTGAAGCTGTATCACATTCTAGAATTATCGAAGATCAAGTAGATAAAAACAGAGTGGGTGTAATCTGGGGCTCAGGAATTGGAGGTTTAGAAACTTTCGAAACCGAAGTTCTAGGCTGGGCAAAATCTGAAGGAATACCTAGATTTAATCCTTTCTTCATTCCAAAAATGATTGCGGATATTACTCCGGGTCATGTTTCTATGGAATACGGTTTTCATGGACCTAATTACACTACAGTTTCTGCGTGTGCATCTTCTACAAACGCGTTGATTGATGCAAAAATGCTTCTCCAATTAGGAAAAGCAGAAGTAATAGTATGTGGAGGTTCAGAAGCTGCTGTTACCGCATCTGGAATGGGAGGATTTAATTCTATGATGGCTCTTTCTACAAGAAATGATGATTATAAGACTGCTTCTAGACCTTTTGACAAAGACAGAGATGGATTTGTTCTAGGAGAAGGTGCAGGTTGTATCATCCTTGAAGAGTATGAACATGCTAAAAAACGTGGCGCTACCATTTACGCAGAACTTGCAGGTGGTGGTTTAAGTGCAGATGCATATCATATGACTGCACCTCATCCAGAAGGATTAGGCGCTTATCTAGTGATGAAAAATTGTTTAGAAGACGCTGGTGTAACTCCAGATGAAGTAGACCACATCAATATGCATGGTACCTCTACTCCATTAGGAGATATTGCAGAATCTAATGCAATTGTTAAACTATTAGGCGAGCATGCATTTGATATTCAAATAAACTCTACTAAATCTATGACTGGTCACCTTCTTGGTGCAGCTGGTGTAATAGAAGCTATAGCAGCGTTAGGAACTATTTTACATGGTATTGTTCCTCCTACCATTAACCATTTTACTGATGACGAAAACATTGACAGCAGATTAGATTTTACATTTAACCACGCTGTAAAAAAAGATGTAAAAATTGCCATGAGTAATACCTTTGGTTTCGGAGGTCACAATGCTTGCGTTCTATTCAAGAAATTATAATGGGCTTAAAAAATTCATTACAAAAATTTCTACTTAAAAGACCTTTCAAAAAAAAGACTGAAAAAGAAAAGCTACTTTCTGCCAGAGTTAGTAAAATAATTGGGCAGAATGTGAAAAATCTTGATTACTATCATGAAGCTTTTTCATTAAAAATTCCTAATAAAACTACAGGAGCTAAAAACTACGAAAGATTAGAATTTTTAGGAGATGCAGTCTTAGGAAGCATCATTTCTTGCTACCTTTATAAAAATTATCCTGTTGCCAATGAAGGATTTCTTACCCAAATGAAATCAAAAATTGTCAATCGAAAAAACCTTAACTCTCTAGGCGAAAAACTGAAGCTTACAGATTTTATTCAAAATGGTGGCAATGGTAATTTAGGTGAAAACATTTCGGGGAATCTCTTCGAAGCCTTTATTGGTGCGCTATATTTAGACACCAATTATGAAACTTGCGAAAAAATTGTTTTAGAAAAATTGTTTACCGATAAACATATTGAAAAACTAGAAAACAAAATCGTAAGTTACAAAGGATTATTGCTAGAATGGAGCCAAAAGAAAAAGGTGACTATCAAATATGAAATCACCGAAGAAACTTTGCCCAATAAGAACCTTCTATTTAAGAGTTGCATCTACTTAAATAATGTAAAAATATCTTCTGCCACAGAAACTTCTAAGAAAAAAGCAGAAGAAAAAGCAGCACAAAGAGCGTTTTACTCCTTAAATAAAAAAGAACACATTGTTGAAAAACAAAAAAATATTTCTTGACCTAGAAGATGATGAACCAATGGATATTGGTTTACTAAGATTGGCTAAAAAATTACCCGATCACGAAATATTTTTCGAAATTAACAAAATAAATCCCTTCCAATTCGTAAGAACAGACGACTTAAAAATAAAACAGTTTTGTTTTACAAAATTCGAAGGATATCACAAAGAAACTAAAAATTGCTATTCTATAGTATCTAACAAATCAGCACCATTACGAAAAAAAACAGACAACGAACTCTTTGCACAGACTGAAGAAATCAAATTTCTGATGCCCAAAAATAAAGATGTAGACTACATTATTTATGCAAAGGATAGTTTTAAAGATTTTTCACTAATTTTGCTGCCAGAAAACATCATGTTTCAAATACAAGATTTTTCTTTACAACCCAATAGCGAACTATACAAGCTAATTAATTATTATGAATAAGAGAGCGAAAAAAACCAAAGTAATCGCAACATTAGGACCTGCTTCTTCTACGAAAGAAATCATGCTAGAATTGGTAAAAGCTGGAGCCGATGTTTTTAGAATAAATTTTTCTCATGCTGATTACGAATTGGTTAAGAGAAATGTAGACATTATTAGAGAAATCAATCAAGAATACGGTTATAACATCTCTATTTTAGGAGATTTACAAGGTCCTAAATTAAGAGTAGGAGTAGTAAAAGAAGGTTCTTTCCTTAATCCAGGAGACGTACTTACCTTTACCAATGAGCCTTGCGAAGGAGATTCTACCAAAGTATTCATGACGTATGAAAAATTCCCGCAAGACGTAAAAGTTGGCGAAAGAATCCTTATTGACGATGGAAAATTAGTTTTCGAAGTCATCGAAACCAACCAAAAAGATACGGTAAAAGCAAAAACGATTCAAGGTGGACCATTAAGCTCTAAAAAAGGAGTGAATTTGCCAAACACTAATGTTTCTCTTCCTGCTTTGACAGAAAAAGACATCGAAGATGCTAAATTCATGATTGAAAATGAGTTTGACTGGATTGCACTTTCATTCGTTCGTCATGCTCAAGACATTATTGATTTAAAGAAATTAATTGAAGCGCATTCTGATTTCAAAATTCCAATTATTGCAAAAATTGAAAAACCAGAAGGTGTAAAAAATATTGACGAAATTCTTCTAGAATGTGACGGATTAATGGTTGCACGTGGAGATTTAGGTGTAGAAGTTCCAATGGAAGAAGTTCCTGTCATTCAGAAAAAATTAGTAGACAAAGCCAGATATTACTCTAAACCAGTAATTATCGCTACGCAAATGATGGAAACCATGATTAGTAGCCTTACTCCAACTAGAGCCGAGGTAAATGACGTAGCAAACAACGTATTAGACGGTGCTGATGCGGTGATGCTTTCTGGTGAAACTTCTGTAGGAAAATATCCAGTAGATGTAGTTAAAAACATCACAAAGATTATTAAGAATATAGAATCTACCAATCTTTACGAAAAGAAAAATGATATTATAGAAAAAATAACTTGTGTAGACGATCGTTTCGTAACAGATATGGTTTGTCTTAACGCAGTTAAAATTGCAGAAACTACTGGTGCAGCAGCCATTATTACGCTTACTCACTCTGGTTACACTGCTTTCCAAATTTCTGCACACAGACCTACTTCTAGAATTATCGTTTTCAGTTCTAACAGAAGAGTTCTTACCATGCTGAACCTTTTATGGGGAGTAAGAGCGTTCTACTATGACATGAACAAATCTACTGACGAAACGGTAATCCAAGTAAACATGTTAACACATCATTACGGCTATGTAGAAAAAGGAGATTTCGTAGTAAATCTCAATGCAATGCCAGTTTATGAAGGTGGAAAAACCAATACACTCAGATTAACCACTATATAAAATGAAAGCTCCAAAATTTTGGAGCTTTTTTATTTTTTAAAATTTCTAAAATTTACCGATAATGGTTTTGGGAGCGGTAAATTCTTTGAGTGCATACAGAGACAATTCTACTCCATATCCAGAATTCTTTCTTCCACCAAAAGGCAATCTTACATCTGAACGAAAAATTTGATTAATTGCCACACTTCCGCTTTCTAAATTCTCTGCGAAAAACAAAGCTCGTTCTTTATTTGAGGTGAAAACGGCGTTTCCTAATCCAAACATCGTATTATTGGCAATTTGTAAAGCTTCTTCATCATTTTTTGCTTTAAAAACCATTGCTAATGGACCAAATAATTCTTCCTGAGCAATAGGATTATCTGAATTCATTTCTAAAATCCCTGGTTTAAAAGCCATACTTCCTACAGATTCTAACGGTACAATAACTTTCGCTCCGTTGTTAAGCGCTTTTTGATATTGTTTTTCTAAATCTGAAGCCAAATCTTCTCTCGCCATTAATCCTAATTTCGTTTCTTCATTCATAGGATTTTCTGGCTGATATTTTTGATACTCTTCTGTGAATTTTTCTACAAAATCTTGATATACTTTTTCGTGAATGATAAATCTTTTTCCTGCCACACAAGTTTGACCGTTGTTCTGTAATCTTGCTTGTGCTCCTTCTTTTGCTGCTTTAGAAATATCTGCATCTTCACAAACGATAAAAGCATCACTCCCTCCTAATTCCAAAACACATTTTTTTAAATTTTTCCCTGCAGTTTCGGCAATTTTTCTTCCTGCGGCTTCGCTACCTGTGAGAGAAACGCCTCTGATAATAGGATGAGCAATCATTTCTTCAACTTCGGTGTGAGAAACTTTTAAAAAGGTAAAAATACCTTTTGGAAAACCTGCTTCTTCAAAAATTCCTTGCATGGTTTCACCTGATTTTTCACAAATTGAAGCATGTTTTAGCACGATTACATTTCCTGCTAAAATGGTAGGAACTGCAAATCTTATCGCTTGCCAAAAAGGAAAATTCCATGGCATGACGCCCAAAATAACGCCCAAAGGTTCGTGATGGATTTCTGAAATTTGAAATTCTGTTCCTACTTGTTCCGTTTTTAGTATATTTTTTGCGGTAGCATAATAATCACATAACGCTGCACATTTTTCTATTTCTGAAACCGATTGCGAAATGGGTTTATTCATTTCTTGGGTAATGATTGTCGCAAAATCTTGCTTTCTATCATTCAGAATTTCAGATAGTTGAGTAAAATATTTTTGTCTTTCTTCAAACGGAATTTTTTTCCATTTTTGGAAAGCGTTTTGAGAATTTTGTAATTTATTTTGAAGGAATTGTTCCATAATTTTTGATTAAAAAAGTGTACAAAGATACTGTACTAAAGCCTAAACGTGGTTTTGCCAAAGATAAAAATTTTAAATGCTTATCATTTAAAAAAGTGAAAATAAAACCGAAACCAATTTCTAGCCCTGATTGAGCGATATGTTTGAGCTCTTTTTTTTTTTTAGATATTTCGACTTCACTCAATATGACAAAAAAAAAAAGCGAGTAGCGAAAGCAGGACTGAAAGTGAAAGAAAACAGAAAACGTGTTGCTTCTAAATCATAAACCACTCATTTACCAAACTAGCGGCCAATCTGGCGGTTCTCTCGGCAATATCAAAATCTGGATTTACCTCCGCAACATCTAGCGCAACCAATTTTTCTGACTTCAAAATATGTCTGTAAAAATGCAGAAAAGTAGCATCTGCAAAGATTCCGTTGTACGCAGCAGCCGAAACTCCGGGCGCAATAGACGCGTTGAAAACATCCATACAAATGGTGAGATACAATTGGTCTACCGAAAGAATTAGTTCATCTATTTGCTGATAGATTTTAGGAAGATTTTCGAAGAAAATTTCGTCTGCCAAAATATATTTCATGCCGAATTGATGAGCAGTATCAAACAATTTGAGTGTATTAGAATTTTTCTGAATCCCGATGTGCAATGAATGAATTTCTCCTTCTTGGGCGATTTGCCAAAAACCCGTTCCAGAGCTTGCTCCTACTCCATTTTCGGGTTCACGGTTATCAAAATGTGCATCGAGATTGATGATGCCAATTTTTTGGTTGGGAAATGCTTTTTTGATGCCAGAATAATGAGCAAAAGTCAATTCATGGCCGCCACCTAAAACAATTGATTTTCCATTTTTTTGCAGAATTTTAGAAACTTTTTCAGCAAGATTTTCTTGAGTATTTTCTAAATTTCGGTCTTCGCTAATGATATTTCCGAAATCTAATAATTTAAAATCTGGAGAAACTACAGGAAAATTGCTCATATTTTTTCGGATGATGTCTGGAGCTTTGGCAGCGCCAACTCTTCCTTTGTTTCTTCTAACGCCTTCATCTACCGCAAAACCATGCAAAACGAAATTATTCGGTGAAATATTTCCATAGTTCTCCGCTATTTCTACTCGTTGGAATATTCTGTGATGAAGCGGTGAATCTCCATCGTTACGTCCTTGCCAAATGTTTAACATTATAAAATTTTACTGTTAGTTTGTCATGCTGAAAGTATCTAGACAAAGTTATTCAAATAAATGATTCAGAAATTCTAAATTAGGATTTACATTCCTGATTAAATCTAATTTAACACTTCTATTCATTAGTTTTATTTCTTTTTCTCTTTCAATTGCTTGTTGAATCCAACCGAATTTTTCGTAATAAATAAGAAATTCAACATTATATTTTGAAGTAAAGCTATTTGGATTTTTCTTTATTTTATGTTCAAAAAGTCTTCTATGAAGATTATTTGTTACTCCCGTGTAAAGAACGGTTCTCCTTTTGTTTGTTATAATATAAACATAGAATTTATAACTTCCTTCAGGATAATCTTCCATAGTGTTATTATTTATAATTGTTTAGATGCTTTCAGCATGACAAAATGAGCGTTTTTTTTATTGATTACAATTAATTATTCTTCCATCAATATACACTTCACTCGCCATTAAACTTCCTTGATTGTATAAAATATTTTGGAAATTATTGGTTTCAAAAACCACAAAATCTGCCTTCATTCCTTTTTTCAGAACTCCTCTATCGGTTAGATTGAGTGCTTTTGCAGCACGGAAGGTAATTCCAGCCAAAACTTCGGCAGTGCTTAATTTTTGAAAAGTGGCTAAAATGGAAGCTTGGGTAATGAGATTTCCCATAGGCGCAGAACCCGGATTCCAATCGCTTGCAATAGCGAGAATTCCGTTTTTATCTAAAATTTTTCTCGCTGGGGTAAAAGGTTCTCCCAAACCTAAACTTGCACCAGGAAGTGCAACTGCAACGGTTTCTGATTTTGCCAAAAATTCTAAATCCTCATCTATTGTAGCTTCTAAATGGTCTGCTGAAACTGCGTCAACCTCGACAGCAATTCTAGAACTTCCTGCGGTAAATTGGTCTGCGTGAACTGTAATTTCAAAACCTAATGCTTTTGCTTTTTCTAAAAATTTTCGACTTTCTTCTGGCTGAAATGCAGATTTTTCGATGAAAATATCTACTCTTTTCGCTAAATTTTCTTCTTTTACTTTTGGTAGAATTTCATCAACAATATATTGTAAGTATTCTTCATTATTTCCTTCAAAATCTCTTGGTTTTAAATGGGCAGAAAGACAAGTTGGGACTAAAGTTGCTTTGGTTTTAGTTTGCGCCTGTTGAATCACACGAAGCATTTTCAGTTCACTTTCTGCATTCAATCCGTAACCAGATTTGATTTCAATAGTCGTAATTCCCAATGAAATTAATCGATTGATTCTTTCTAAAAGCGTTTCTAAGAGTTCTTTTTCGGAAGCATTTCTGGTATGCTGAACCGAACTCCAAATTCCACCGCCTTTTTCTGCAATTTCCAAGTAAGTTTTGCCTGCGTTTCGCATCGCAAAATCATTGGCTCTGTTTCCTCCAAAACAAATATGTGTGTGACAATCTATGAATGCGGGAAGAAGGATTTGAGGTTCGAGATTCGAGGTTCGAGGTTCGAGTTCAGCGTTTGGGAAGTCAGATTTCAATTTTTCAAAATCAACAACTTCCTCAATTAAGTTATCATTATTGATTAAAATTCCGCCGTTTTCGATAATTTCTAATTGTTCATCAGAGAGTTTTCCTCGAAGTGGAAGATTATTGAGTGTAAGAATTTGTTTAAAAGGACCGATTAGTTTCATAATTGTAAAAATAAACAATTTGTTCTTTTGTCTTGATACAAAAGAACCAAAAATTGCCTCCTTTATGTCGGCGAATACTATTTCAAGACTTGAATTCTCGGCTAAAAATTTCAAAATAATTCTAAAATCCCTGAAACTCGCTCCACCACAAACCCAACAATGCTCAAACAGCAGGAATTTTTTAACGAATTATTTCAAAATTTTCTTAACGCCTCCGAATTCTATGTCGTAAATTGAGTAAAAAAGAATAAATTTGAAGATATAATTTTCACTGATGCCAGATTTTTTACACGCAGATAAAGAAAATTTCTCTGATGAGGAATTAATGCAGGAAGAACAGATTCGTCCACAAAGTTTTAAGGATTTTGCGGGACAAAGAAAAACGTTGGATAATTTAGAGGTTTTCGTGGCGGCTGCTAAAAATAGAGGTGGCGCTTTAGACCACGTGCTTTTACACGGGCCTCCAGGTTTGGGAAAAACAACTTTGGCGCATATTATTGCCAATGAACTAGGCGTAAATTGTAAAATTACTTCGGGGCCAGTTTTAGATAAACCAGGGAGTTTGGCTGGACTTCTTACCAATTTGGAAGAAAACGATGTGCTTTTCATTGATGAAATTCACCGACTTTCGCCTGTGGTGGAAGAATATTTGTATTCTGCCATGGAAGATTATAAAATCGACATCATGCTGGAAACAGGTCCTAATGCACGTTCTGTACAAATTGGCTTAAATCCTTTTACTTTAGTTGGCGCAACTACTCGTTCTGGAATGCTCACAAAACCGATGTTGGCAAGATTTGGGATTCAATCTCGATTAGAATATTACACGATAGAACTTTTGGGAATGATTATTGAGAGAAGTGCAAGAGTTTTGGGCGTTCCGATTTATGAAGATGCAGCTCTGGAAATTGCAAGAAGAAGCAGAGGAACTCCGAGAATTGCCAATGCATTGTTACGCAGAGTTCGAGATTTTGCAGAAATTAAAGGAAACGGCGAAATTGAAATTGAAATTACCAAGTTTGCTCTCAATTCTCTGAATGTAGATGAATATGGATTGGATGATATGGACAATAAAATTATGCGCGTAATGATAGAAAATTTCAAAGGGAAACCTGTGGGAATTTCTGCATTGGCTACTTCTATTGGCGAAAATCCTGAAACTTTGGAAGAAGTTTACGAACCGTTTTTGATTCAGGAAGGATTTATCATCAGAACTCCAAGAGGAAGAGAAGTTACAGAGAAAGCTTACAAACATTTAGGGATTTCTATTCCAAGAAGACCAGATAGTTTGTTTTAGATTAAAGAAAGATTTATGAATTCTCAGAAAAGTATTTATCAATTAACCTTACTTAATACTTATGCAGTTTTATTAATGATTATTTCTTTATTTAGAAATCTCACTAATAAAGATTTCCAAGGTGGTTGGTTATTTATGCTAATACTCACATTTTTCATTTTCTTAATTTTAATAGCTTTAGACTTTTTAATTCAACAATTAAAAATTTCAAAAAAGAGAAAAATAATTATTCAAGTTTTGCTTATAATTTTATTTAGTTCTTTTATTTATTCTTTCTTTAACCTCGAAAAAATTCTTTAATTTTAGCACAAAATCACACTTTTTATGAAACTCTATCCTATACAATGCGGAAATTTTAAATTAGACGGCGGTGCTATGTTTGGTGTCGTCCCAAAATCTCTTTGGGAACGTACTAATCCTGCAGATTCTAAAAATTTAATCGAACTCGGAACTCGTTCCCTTTTGGTGGAAGACGGCAAAAAACTCATCTTAATAGACTGTGGTTTAGGAAATAAACAGGACGAGAAGTTTTTCGGGCACTATTCGCTTTATGGAGACGAATCTTTAGACAAAAATTTAAAAAAATTCGGGTTTGTAAGAGAAGATATTACCGATGTTTTCTTGACACACCTTCACTTTGACCATTGTGGTGGCGCCATTGAATGGAATGATGACAAAACAGGTTACAGACCAGCTTTTAAGAACGCACAGTTTTGGACGAACGAAAATCATTGGCAATGGGCAACTGAACCCAATCCAAGAGAAAAAGCAAGTTTCTTGAAGGAAAACATTTTACCGATGAAAGAAAGCGGACAATTGCAATTTCTACCTACTCCAAAAACTGGAAATTATGGTTTTGCACCAGATTTGAAAATGGACGTGATCTTTGTAGACGGACACACCGAAAAACAAATGCTTCCTGTGATTCAATATCAAGAAAAAACGATTGTTTTTGCAGCAGATTTAATTCCAACAGCGGGTCACATTCCGCAAGTTTACGTGATGGGATATGACACGAGGCCGCTTCTTACCATGGAAGAAAAAGGAAAATTTCTAAAGCAATGTGTAGAGAATGAATATTTACTATTCTTCGAGCATGATGCTCATCATGAATTGGCAAGTCTGAAAATGACTGAAAAAGGCGTGAAGCTAGATGAAACGTTCAGTTTTAACGAAGTTTTTGGGTATTAATTTGCGGGAAGTTAGAAGATGGAAGCTGGAAGTTTACATACTGGAAAAAAAATCATCGGAATTACGGGGGGAATTGGAAGTGGAAAATCTACGGTTTCTAAATTTATAGAAGAGTTGGGATTTCCTGTATATGATTCTGATTTTTGGGCAAAAGAATTGGTGAATATAGACAAAAATCTAAAGTCTAGAATTATAGAACTTCTTGGCGAAGAATCGTATGATGAAAACGGGAAATACAACCGAAAATTTGTTGCAGAAAAGGTTTTTGACCATCAAGAATTGCTTTTAAAACTGAACCAAATTATTCATCCTGCAGTAAAAATTCATTTTGAGAATTGGGTAAAGGCTCAAAACGCTGAATTTGTTTTCAAAGAAACGGCTTTGCTTTTTGAATTAAAATTGAATGAAAGTTGCTATCAATCTATTTTGGTTACCGCTGATGAAAACATCAGAATAAAAAGAGTAATGGATAGAGATGGCAGAACGTATAGAGAAGTGAAAGAAATCATCGATAAACAAATGCCTGAAGTTGACAAAGTGAAATTAGCGGATTTTGTGATTCAAAATAATACTGATTTAGAGTCTTTAAAGGAATTTACTCATCAAGTTATAGACGAATTAAAAAGAATGGATTTGTAAATTCTAATTTTCTAAAAATAAAAAAACCTTGAGACGAACTCAAGGTTTTCTTTTTTATATCATATAAGATTATTTTTTGATAAATTTCATTTTAGAAGTTGCTCCTTTTTCAGAAACTTCGATGAAATAGACTCCTTTTGCAAGGGAAGAAACATTGACTTTATTATTGATCACTTTTCCTTTTGAAATAAATTGACCTGCAACGTTATAGATGGTAAAAGTAGCATTATTAGATACTTTAGTAATATTTAAAACATCGTTTACAGGATTAGGGAAAATTTTTGTTTCTAATTTGTTTGCTTCTTTAGTTCCTAACATACTTCCTAAAACGAAGGCGTATGAAGCTTCTGCAGTACTAAATGTAGTATTTACCATAACTGTTCCTGTACTGGTTGTCAACTTATAATAACCACTTCCGTAATCACAGCAGAATCCATCACCCCAACTGTCATAAATTTTGAAAATATAACATTTATTATTAGTTAAATTAAATGTGTAATTTTTCACTGCTGGCATATCTGGGTCATCATCTACATATGTTTCGCTAGTGTATAAAACATTCCCTGCTCCATCTACTACTTCCCAAGAAGTTTCTGAACCATAAGAATCTAATTGAAGTCCTAAATTCACTTGAGTTGTATTGAAGCTTGGAGTAGAAGCATAAATAAGATTACTAGCATCATTAGAAGCTCTATTGTCTAATGAAGAATTGACAGAATTTACTGTAACCGAAATATTATTATTGCTAATAGCAGTTCCATTTAAACTAATAGGAATTTGCGCTTCTGCATTAGTGGCTAAATTACCAGACCAACTTTGGTTATATATCACACCAGCATCATTAACAGATATAACAGCTGAAGTTAGAGCATTATTTCCTCTATTTATTAATCTAATTTGAGCTTTCTGAGGGAAAGAACAATCTGTATTATAAATCAACTGCACTTTAACTTCTGCATCATTACTTACCAAAGTTACTGGAGTAAGTGCATTAGAAGTTAATAGTTCTTTTCTTCTAGGTGAATTTGCTAAAACGGCATTAAATCTATCAACTTGATTAGTTGTGAAAATGTTCATACAAGTATCATCTGTGTAATCCATGTAATTTTCGAACATTTCATCTGCTGTTCCGCAAGTATTTGATTTAGGATGAGTAAAACAACCGTAATTTTCTGTTTGATGAACAGGAGTATCTGCTACATAATCTGTACCGCAATTTGAATCTCCCCAAATATGACGTAAACCTAACCAGTGTCCGACTTCATGAGTTACCGTTCTTCCATAGCCATAGGTAGCATCTAAAATAAAACTACCATCATTATAGTCTAGATTTCCAAAAAATTGATAACCTATAATAACTCCATCCGTACTAGCAGTAAAAGGTGGATAGTTCAGACCGCTTAAAGTACTTGCTTCAGGAAACTGAGCATATCCTAAAATACCATCTAAATCTCCGCCAAAATTTACTACCCATATGTTTAGATATTTTGTAGGATCCCAAATTGTGTTGGGTTTTAATTCATTTTCTACAGCCGCTTCATCCCAGAAATCCTTATTGTAAGAAATTCTGTCAATCCCATTTGTAGGATTTCCATTAGGATCTCTTACCGCGAGTGCAAATTCAATATTGGCATCTGCACCAACTGGATTGGTATTAAACCCTCTAGTTCCAGACTTCTTTCTGTAATCATTGTTCAGTGTAGTGATTTGAGAAATAACTTGTGCATCACTAATATTTGCACCAGTTCCTAATGCTTCTCCTTTACTAATAACATGCACTACAACAGGAATTATTCTTGCCGCAGTGATTCTTTGGTTATAAGTATTTTGTTTTGAAATTTTGGTGGCAATCCAATTTTCAAAAACATCAGTATTTGCTCTTCTGCTATTTTTTTTCTGAAGACTTTTTTCGTATTCAGTAGAATAACATCTTATATATCCATTGGGAGATTTGCTAAGTATTTTACTTGGCTTTTTTGTTTGAGAAGAAATATTAATGGTAAAAAAAGCCATCAACATCAAAAATAAAAGTTTTCTCATCTACATCTGATTTTAAATTATACATTGATTTTTAGAATCTCCAAAGTTATAGAGTTTCTCTTAATTATTTAAATAAAAATGAATTTATTTTTATTAAAAACAAATAGATTTCTAAAATTTCATTAAAAACCCTTAAAATTGATATGCTAAATTCCAGCTAAAGCCCACATTAAATTTAGTAGAGCTTTTACCAAAGCCAGGCACAATCATGGGTTTCATTTCTTCTTGTTTGGTAGAATAAAATAAAAATCTTGGTTGTGCATTCACATCTACATATAAATTAGACTTAAATAGCTGAACTCTTGCTCCCGCAAAACCTTCAAACCAATATGCAGATTGATTTACCGATGGAAAGGCAAGATATTGGTCGCTGCCACCAAAACCACGAATGGGAACTTTTTTGTATTCTTGACTGTAAAAACTTGCCGCCATTTTCGCTCCTGCATAAAAACCATTATCAGGATTTTCGGTATCCATAGAAAGCATATAATATCCTCCTAATTTTCCGAAAATTCCGTTTGCAGTAGCATCATAACCATTTTTCTGATAAATATTTTTTTCAAAACCTACATCTAAAACGGCATGAAGATTTTTCTTAATCTCAGAAGAAACATATCCTTGAAATAATTTTCTATCACTAAAAGCAGATAATCCAGCATTCAGTACATCTACTCCTACTGTAAAATTAGGTTTATATTGATATTTGGTTTTTACTGAATCTTTCTCTTGAGAAAAACCCAAACAAAAACTAAAAAACAAGATAAAGGTGAGCTTTGTTTTCATTGATAATTTGATTTTGATTGAGTTCTACTTTAGTCACTGGATTGGCAGTTTCTAGAGTTCCAGTAAGGTTTTGGTAAAGCCTTTTGAAACCACAAGCTGGCGAAACATACTCAGAAGTGGTATTGTAATTCAGTTTTATTTTAGAAACGCTGCCTTTTTTAGTTTTTCTCACATATAATTCCGTAAAACCTGCATCATCTACCCGAATTGGAATCAATGCAGAATCTACTTTAGCAGCTCTTACAACTGTTAAAATATTATTATTACCATAATCTACATCTAAATAAAGCGAGTCTAAAGTCAGCACTTTATTATCTGCACTTTTAAATTTAATTTTTAGTCGAGGTGTAGCTTCTCCGCTTACGCAAACATCGTCATCGTTTTCGCAAGAAGTGAGCAAAAACCCCAATATCAAAAAGGGAAAGATTAATTTTTTCATTTTTAACGAGGAAATAATATTCTGAAAACTTCCTATTAATTGCGGATTGCTTTCAGATATTTAACTTACTATTTTGATTTTTCTTATTTCAAATTTCTAGAAAATCTCTTTATAAAACAAAGTTCACCATTTTCTGGAAATGATGAACTTTATTTTTGAATTATTTTACTTCTAAAGCTTTATCTATCCTATAAACCAAATCTTCTAAATGATATTTGGTCACTGCGTCTTGCGCATTTTGTGCATTTTTAGAAGCATCTGCTTTTATTTCTCTTAAAGCTCCTCTGGTTAATGATTTCACATCAGAGTTATCAGAAATCGTCTCAGCATTTCTGCCTGTGCTTGGTTTACTTGCCTGAGTTCTCGCTATTAAAGTTTCTACAAAATTTTTCTGTAAATTTCTTCTGTAAATATCAATTTTAGAAGAAGATTTCAACTCAGAAAATACACTGTTTTTAATATCTTGAAGATAATCATACACAGCGTAAGCATTAGCATCTAAAGATTCTCCTTCATATAATTTATTCAAAACGCCCTCGCTTAAAACTCTATTGAGCACTGTTTTTTGAAGATTTTCTACCACTTCTACAGGCGATTTATCTATTTTAGTTAAAACTGAAGTTTTTAACAACCAATTTGGAGTGGTAAATACATTTTCTGATAAAAATTTCAAAGCTTCTTTTTGCTCTGATTTAGAAACCAATTCATAAATAGCTCCTTTTTGTTCCACCATTTTCGGCGTTTCTTTTACGCCACCAATATATTTAGAAACATGACCTAAATATCTTGCAAACTGACCAGAAACTTGAGTAAATCTATTATTAAGACTGCTGTAATCTTCATTTGGTTTTGTACTCCACGCTTCTATGTTTTCCATGATTCGCTGAAGATTTTTCACTCCGTATTTTCCAGCAATCATAGGATTATCTCCTACTTGTTCGCTCTGCGAACGCGGATCATAAGGATTGGTTTCTGTACCAAACCAAAGTCTTGGATTCTGTAATTTTTCCATCACCCATTTATTAAGATGAGCTTTTTCTTTTTCTGGAGAATTATAGTTGTAAAATCTTCTGTAACCCCATTCTATTGCCCAATCATCATAATCACCAATTCTTGGCATTAATCCAGCTTCGCCTACATTATCTTCTGGTTGTGCAACGTAGTTAAATCTCGCATAATCCATGATTGAAGGAGTGTGTCCATTGGCTTTTAACCAAGCTTTATTTCTAAGATTTTCTACAGGAACCGTAGAACTAGACCCGAAATTATGTCTCAAACCAAGAGTGTGCCCCACTTCATGTGAAGAAACGAATCTGATTAATTGCCCCATTAATTCATCATCAAAATCTACTTTTCTAGCTCTTGGATCATTCGGTGAAGCTTGCACGAAATACCAATCGTTCAACAATTTCATCACATTATGATACCAATTGATATGACTTTCTAAAATTTCGCCAGTTCTTGGGTCTGCAATTGAAGGACCAGAAGCATTAGGAACATCTGAAGGTTTATAAACGATAGCCGAGAATCTTGCATCTTCTAAACTCCATTCTGGATATTCTTTAGCATTCGGAACTTTCGCATAAATCGCATTTTTAAAACCTGCTTTTTCAAAAGCTTTTTGCCAATCATTCACTCCTTGAATTAAATATGGAATCCATTTTTTCGGAGTTAATGGGTCTATGTAAAAAACTATTGGTTTTTCTGGCTCTACTAATTCGCCTCTTTTATATTTTTCTAAATCTTTTGCTTTTGGTTCCAGTCTCCATCTTTTCACCAAAGAAACTCTTTCTACGCCTTGAGGATTTTCATCAAAATCGGTATAACCTACTGTAAAATAACCTACCCTAGGATCAAAATATCTTGCCTGCATTTTATTTTCTGGCAAAAGAATGATAGAAGAATTCACTTCTACCGTATAATTTCCGCTCACTTCAGGTTTTGGAGCACCTGGAATTGGCGAAGCTTCTCCTGCACTTCTATTGTAAGTTTTAGTGGTATTAATTTCGATATTGGTAGGGAAAGATTTCACGAAATTGACAAAAGATTTGTCTTTTTGAAAAGCGCCTACTCTAAATCCTTTCTTGAAACGAGTATCAAAAGAAACCACATCATTATCAGCATTGATAAAATCTGTAACATCTATCACGGTAGAGTTTTTTTCTTTACCGAAAGCTTTAATGTCAAAAGCTTGTTCTATAGCATTTACGTTGTTTCTCATCACTGTTTTATACATTGCAGAGGTAGAATCTTTAGCATAATCTACGTAAGAAATAGAGCGTAAAAACACCTTATCATTTGGTCCTTTTTCGAAACTGATAACGTTTTGACTGATTTGATCTCCTGCATAACCTACTGTTCCCATTCTCATTTCGGCACCGGCTTTGGTCAATCTGGTGACCACCAAAAATTCTTTTTTCAGCGCTTTATCAGGAATTTCGAAATAATATTTGTCTTCTACTTTGTGAACGGTAATAATTCCTTCATCGCTAACTGCTTTGCTGGTAATTACTTTTTCGAAAGGTTGAATTTTTTCTGGTTTTTTGTCTTTTGGTTTTGCAGTGTTTACGGTGTCTTTTTTAGCTTTTACATCTACTTTCACACTGTCTTTTTGTTGAGAAAATGCGCTCGCTGACATCATTAATGACAATGCGCAAAACAAATTCAGTACATTTTTCATTCGATATTTTAAATTTTTATTTGGTTAAAATACCTCAACTATAAGATAAAAAAATTGAGGATTCTGTTTCGAACCCCCAATTTAGTTATTTTTTTATTAATAGCGCTATATTTTCTACGTGGTGTGTCTGCGGAAACATATCTACTGGCAGAATCTTCACCACATCATAATGTTCCTTCATCAGTGCTAAATCTCTGGCTTGAGTAGCAGAATTACAGCTAACATAGACAATTTTTGGCGGTGCTAATTTCAGAATTTGCTCTACCACTTTTTGGTGCATTCCGTCTCTAGGTGGATCAGTAACCAAAACATTTGGTTTTGGATGATTGCCTAAAAACTCATCTGTGAAAACGTCTTTCATATCGCCACAATAAAACTCACAATTCTCTAAACCATTAAGTTTAGCATGTTCTTTTGCAGCATCAATCGCTTCTTGCACGGATTCTATACCAATAACGTATTTTGCTTTTTTGGCAATATATTGTGCAATCGTACCAGTTCCTGTGTATAAATCGTACACCACATCATTTTCAGAAATTTCTGCAAATTCTAGTGTTTTTCTATACAAATTCAGCGCTTGTTTATAATTGGTTTGGAAGAAAGATTTTGGTCCGATTTTAAATTTCAGCCCATCCATTTCTTCATAAATGAAACCTTCGCCGAAATAAGTCTGTACATCTAAATCATAAATAGAATCATTCTGTTTCGGATTGATGGCATAAACCAATGTTTTGATTTGCGGAAATTTCTCTAAAATATAATCGAATAATTGTTCTCTGTTCTCCTTCTCTTCTCTGTACAATTGGAATAAAACCATCCATTCTCCTTGAGAGTTTTGACGAAGCATTAAAGTTCTCAAAAAGCCTTCTTGATTTCTTACATCAAAAAAATCTAACCCTTTATTGATGGCATAATTTCTTACGGCTAATCTTAAATCATTAGATGGCGCTTCTTGAAGGAAGCATTCTTGTAAATCTAAAATTTTGCTCCACATTCCTGGAATATGAAAACCGAGTGCATCTTTATTCCCAAAATTTTCTTCGGAACTGATTTCGTATTGAGTAAGCCAACGAGCGTTAGAAAAAGAAAACTCCATTTTATTTCTGTAGAAATATTCTTGCTCTGAACCGAGAATTGGCAAGGTTTCAAAATTTTCGATTCCGCCAATTCGTTTGATATTGTTATAAACTTCTTCTTGCTTGAAATCGAGTTGTTTTTGGTAAGAAAGGTTCTGCCATTTGCAACCACCACAAACTCCGAAATGAATACATTTCGGCTCAACTCTGTAAGGTGATTTTTCTAAAATTTCTATGGCTTCTGCTTCGAAGTATTTAGATTTAGATTTTTTCACTCTGGCATTTACTACATCACCCGGAACCGCACCAGAAATTAAAACTGTTTTCCCTTCTTCAGTTTTTCCTACGGCTACACCTTTTGCACCAGCAGTAATTAATTTAATATTTTCTAAAATAATGTTTTTCTTTTTCTTACTCATAACGATGCAAAATTAATGTTTTAAAACTAATTTTCAGTGTGTTTGTTGATTTTCATAAATTTTGAAAAAATAAAAAGCGGACTAAAGTCCGCTTTTTGATATGATATTTTATCTTTTTTTAGTGACCATGACCATCATTTGCAGAATGTTGTTCTGTAGCTGAAGGCGCTGTCATTAAATCTGGCGCTTGAGGAACAGCGGTTGGAGCCTGTAAACCAGAAGCTTTGTTCAATCCATCTACTAGAGCTGAGTCTGCGATATTTAGGTAAGTTTTACTAGAAATTTTACCGTCTTTATCAATGATGATGAAACTTGGCATTTTAAATCCATACACTGCAAATTTCTTAGCAACTTCAGATTTCATACCACCCGTTGCATAATAATTATTTCCTTGAATTCCTGTGAACATCGCTTTAGAAGTTTTCACAAATTGGTCTTGAGTATCATCTAAATTAATGAAAGCAAAATTCATTTTTGAACCATAGAATTTCACCATTTCTTTAAGAACAGGCAATGTACTTTCTGTAATATAAGGATTCCAAGAAGCGTAGAACACTAATGCAGTAGGTTTTCCTTTAAGGTCTGCTAAAGTTGTTTTATTGCCATCTTGCTTTACTAAACTTAAACCAGAAACATCAGTTCCTTGCTCAATTCCGTAAATAGCTTCTTCTAAATTTTTCAACTCTGATTTGATTGCAGAATTTTTGATTTTAGTATCTAAAAATTTGAAAACTTCTTGTAATTTAGGATTAGCTGGCTCTCTTAAATCATATTGAGCAGCTACCGCAGCAAGAAGATATTCTTTAGTTTTATCTGAGACATCTTTTTGTGTATCTAAGAATTTAGAGAACATTTGCACATTAGAAGTAGGAGCAGCATTCTTTTGTCCTTCGAAGAATTTTTGGAAACCTGCACTTAATTTACTGATAACGTAGTTTCTGTAATTAGGCATATCTTCTACATAGCTTTCGTTTTCTAGACCTTTTTGGAAATCTAATAATTTAGCTCCTGCTTTGTATTTTGGATCATTGGTAGCTGGACCATGCATGCTTTCGTACTGAGAAGAAATCATCAATAAAGTTACATCTAGTTCTCTTTTATTGAATTTTTCTACATCGCTGTCTGGTTTTTTCACCTTAGCGATTTCGTCCATTTTTTTGGTAATATCACCTTTATATTTTTCTAATTCTTTTAGGAAATCTTCTTCTTTTTTAGAAATAACAGATTGGTCTAATTTAGACATATATTGGTTAATGAATTGCTGAGATTCCATTAAGTATTCTGTATTTCCTTTAGCATCACCAGTAATTTTCATTCCTTGAGGGAAAAGCATCGCTTCAAAATCAAGATTTACTTGGTCACCACCTTTTAGATAAAGAAAACCTGTGTTTCCTGCGTAAGTAATTACATAAACTCCATCTCTAGGAATTTCTATGGTTTCTGAGAAATTTCCTTTGGCATCTACACCAAAATTAGCAAGCGGTAAAGTTGCAATTCCTGAAGCATCTATAATTTCTAATCTTTCTAATGGTGAGCCATTAGTCACTTTACCATTTATGGTTACTTTGCCACCTTTAGAACATGATAGCAATAAAATGGAGAATAAGAATAATAAAAAATATTTTTTCATTTCTTTAAAAAAGTTGTTTTTGTTTTTAATCACGCAAAAATATACTTTTAGTTTTATTTGCAGAAAAAAACTTTGTGTTTTGGGAAAGTTTTAACGAAAAATCACCTCAAAGAAAGAGGTGATTTTCAAATTATTTCATTGATAAGGTTAATCTACTGTAGTAAATTTAGCCGCAAGAAATTCTCTGTTCATTCTAGCGATGTTTTCTAGAGAAATTCCTTTAGGACATTCTACTTCGCAAGCACCTGTGTTAGAACAGTTACCGAAGCCTTCTTCGTCCATTTGTTTTACCATGTTCAGTACTCTTCTCTTCGCTTCTACTCTACCTTGTGGTAAAAGGGCAAACTGAGAAACTTTAGCACCTACAAATAGCATTGCAGAACCATTTTTACAAGTTGCTACACAAGCTCCACAACCAATACAAGCTGCAGCATCCATTGCTTTATCTGCATCTTCTTTAGGAACTGGGATTGCGTTTGCATCAAGTGTATTTCCTGAAGTATTTACAGAAACAAAACCACCTGCAGCCATAATTCTGTCAAATGCGCTTCTGTCTACTACCAAGTCTTTGATAACTGGGAAAGCAGCACTTCTCCAAGGTTCAATAGTGATGGTTTCGCCATCTTTGAACATTCTCATGTGCAATTGGCAAGTTGTAATTCCTGTATCTGGACCGTGAGCTCTACCATTAATGTACAAAGAACACATACCGCAGATTCCTTCTCTACAATCGTGGTCGAATGCTACTGGTTCGCTTCCGTTATTTACCAATTGTTCGTTTAGCATATCTAACATTTCAAGGAAAGAAGAATCCGTAGAAACATCTGATATTTTGTAGGTCTCGAACTGACCTTTTGATTTATTATTTTTCTGTCTCCAAATTTTTAGAGTCAGGTTTAATCCTTTTTTTGCACTCATTTTTTAAATTATTTTATGGAGATTATTTATAACTTCTCGTTTTCACTTCAATATTCTCGTACACCAATTCTTCTTTGTGCAATACTTCGGCGTTGATATCATCACCTTTGTATTCCCAAGCTGCTACATATTTGTAGTTCTCGTCATCTCTTTCTGCTTCACCTTCTGGAGTAGCGTGATCCCAACGGAAGTGTCCTCCACAAGATTCTTTTCTTTCAAGAGCATCTTTCGCCATTAATTGACCCAGTTCTAAGAAATCTGCCACTCTGAATGCTTTTTCAAGCTCTGTATTCATTCCATCTGCTTCGCCAGGAACTTTTACATTTTTCCAGAAATCGTTTCTGATTTCTTCTATTTCTTTAATTGCTTCTGCTAAACCTTCTGGAGTTCTTCCCATACCTACTTTGTTCCACATTACGTTTCCTAGTTTTTTGTGGAAGTAGTCTACAGAATGAGTTCCTTTATTGGTTAAGAAGAAGTTTACTTTGTCTTTAATTTCTTTTTCAGCAGCTTCAAATTCTGAAGAATTAGTAGGAATTTGTCCTGTTCTGATGTCTGCAGAAAGATAATCTGCAATCGTGTAAGGCAATACGAAATATCCGTCTGCTAAACCTTGCATTAAAGCAGATGCACCTAATCTGTTTGCGCCGTGGTCTGAGAAATTAGCCTCACCAATTACGAAACAACCAGGAATAGTACTCATTAAGTTATAATCTACCCAAACTCCTCCCATGGTATAGTGAACTGCAGGATAAATTTTCATAGGAGTTACGTATGGATCGTCTGCTGTAATTTTTTCATACATTTGGAATAGGTTTCCGTATTTTTCTTCCACCCATTTTTTACCCAAATCGTAGATTTGTTGTTCAGAAGGATTGTGAATGTTTTTCTCAGTCGCAGCTTCTCTACCTTTTTTCATAATTTCTGTAGAGAAATCTAAGAATACTCCTTCTTTAGTATCATTATTTTCTATTCCGAAACCAGCATCACATCTTTCTTTAGCGGCTCTAGAAGCTACGTCTCTAGGTACTAAGTTACCGAATGCAGGATATCTTCTTTCTAAATAGTAATCTCTATCTTCTTCTTTTATGCTTTCCGGTCTAAGTTTTCCTTCTCTAATCGCTTGAGCATCTTCTAATTTTTTAGGAACCCAAATTCTACCAGAGTTTCTAAGAGATTCAGACATCAGAGTCAGTTTAGACTGTTGTGTTCCGTGAACTGGAATACAAGTTGGGTGAATCTGTACGAAACAAGGGTTTGCGAAATACGCTCCTTTTTTGTGAATTTTCCAAGCCGCAGAAACGTTAGAACCCATCGCGTTAGTAGAAAGGAAATATACGTTTCCGTAACCACCAGAAGCAATCACTACAGCATGAGCAGAATGTCTTTCGATTTCTCCTGTTACTAAGTTTCTTGCGATAATACCTCTAGCTTTACCATCTACCATTACTAAGTCCATCATTTCGTGACGGTTGTACATCTTAATTCTACCTTTACCGATTTGACGGCTCATTGCAGAATATGCACCTAATAGTAATTGCTGACCTGTTTGACCTTTTGCGTAGAAAGTTCTCTTTACTTGAGTTCCACCGAAAGAACGGTTATCTAACTGACCTCCGTATTCTCTACCGAAAGGAACACCTTGTGCTACACATTGGTCAATGATATTTGCAGAAACTTCTGCTAATCTGTGTACGTTAGCTTCTCTTGCTCTATAATCTCCACCTTTGATGGTGTCATAGAATAATCTGTAAACAGAGTCACCATCATTTTGATAATTTTTAGCTGCATTAATACCACCTTGAGCTGCAATAGAGTGCGCTCTTCTTGGTGAATCTTGGTAGCAAAAAGCTTTTACATTATATCCTTGCTCTGCAAGAGTTGCCGCAGCAGAACCACCAGCTAAACCAGTTCCTACTACAATAATATCTATTTTATCACGGTTATTTGGTGCAACCAAATTCATGTGTGCTTTATGATTTTTCCATTTGTCTGCTAAAGGACCTGCTGGAATTTTTGAATCTAATTTGCTCATAATATTATGTAAATTATTGAGTTACGAAATGAAATACAGCTACTACGATAAATCCTAGCGGAATTAAAATAGAATACCAAGTTCCTAAAGTGTTTACACATTTTAAATATTTAGGATGTCTCGCTCCAATCGATTGGAATGATGATTGGAAACCGTGTGATAAGTGCAATCCTAATAAAACAAAAGAAACTGCATAAAAAATCACTCTCCATAAATCTGCAAACTTAGCATGTAACTCTTCCCAATATCTTGTCTCATTGATTGATAGAGCTTCTACATACTTATAATTCATTTCATGCATCCAGAAATCATACATATGCAGTCCTAAGAAAGCTAAAATTACTGCTCCAGAAATAATCATATTTCTAGAAGACCAACTAGAATTTCCGCTGTTATTTGCTACAGCATACTTTACTGGTCTTGCGTTTTTGTTTTTCATTTCTAAAACGAAGCCCATTACAAAGTGAAAGATTACACCCGCTACTAAAACCGGCTGCATCACAAATTGTATTAAAGGATTGTATCCCATAAAATGAGACGCTGTGTTAAATGCATCTTCACTAAATATCGATAGTAAATTTACCGACAAGTGAATCAACAAGAAGACAAGCAAAAACATTGCTGAAAGCGCCATTAAAAACTTTCTACCAATTGTAGATTGAGTTAATCCTGCCATTGTTTATTTATTTTTTTGAATTTTCACAAAATTAAGAATTTGTTAACGTTTGAAACCATGACAAATGTCATGTTTTTTAGTTTATAACTATTCTAAATAAATTATTCTAGTCTATAATTTTTCTTATTTATGACTAAAGATTTTACATTTTGAGGAACAAATACAATTTTAAAATCATTCACTCTTCTAGCAACCAAATAAGGCTCTATGATGTACTTTTTCTGCTTTTCTAAATTTTTAGAATTTTTCACAAAAAAGACTACTTTATCTTTTTCTTTAACAGAAATTATTTTTTCTTTAAAAAATACGTGCACTAAGATTTCGGATTTAGAATTTTCATAGTAGTTAAATCCTATTCTAAGCATTAAAAATAAAATGACCAAAAATCCTACTTTGATGAGTGATTTTAAATGATGATGTGTTAAAAATCTCCTCAAAAAATAAATCATACTAAAAAGAACGATGACTTCTGACCAATGCATTGGTATGTTTTTAAAGAAGAAAACATCAAGGCTTGCGAAAAAATGAATCACTTTCAAAACCAGTTGAACTCCAGAATCGTAAAGAGCATTTAGCCAAGAAATATCGAAGCCAAAACCCAACAAAATGGTCATCAACAATGCAAAAATGATAATTATCTCAGAAAAAGGAATCACCACAAGATTCGCAACAATCGAAATCAAAGAATATTGATGAAAATAATAAATAACCAATGGTAAAGTCGCCAATTGCGCAGCAATACTAATCGAAACTACATTCACAAAAAAATTCTGAACATTATTTTTAGGCTTTAGCAAATATTTCAAAATCGGTTCATTGAGCCAAAAAATTCCGAAAACCGCAATAAAACTCAATTGAAATCCTACATCAAAAAGTTGATTTGTGTCAAAAATCAAAATCGCTAAACCAGAAATCGCCATTGCATGTAACAAATCTGGTTTTCGTTGTAATAAAACATAGAAATAATACGCAGAAATCATAATACACGAACGAATCACAGAACTTCCAAAATCTATAAAAATTGCAAATAACCAAATGAATATCAAAGAAATAACAATCGGAAAATTTCTAAAATTTGCAGGAAAAATTGGTTTCATAAGCAGTAAAATCAACCAAAAAATAATTGCCATGTGTGAACCTGAAATCGCCAAAATATGCACCAATCCAGATTTGCTAAAATCTTCCACGGTTTTTCGGTCCATTTCTGTACGATCTGCCAGAATGATTCCTTTGGTAAATTCTTTACACTTTTCAGAAAGCTTTGCTTGGTCAATATTTCGCAAAACTTCTAAGCGTTTTTGTTTAATTTTTTCGGACAAAGTAAGGTTTTCTTTCTTCGCAACTTGAAAAGAATTAGGAGCATATCCTTGAAAATAAATCTGCTTTCTACCAAGATATTTTTGATAATCAAATCCAAAATCCTGCGCATTCGCTTTTACTTTGTTGAGATAAATTTCGGCTTTATAAAAATGTTTGAAATCCAGTTCATTTTCTTCTTTTGGAACCGACAACACCAAACCTAAATGGTTTATTTCGTCGTTAACTTTCAAAATTTTGACTTCGTAACGTTTATTTTTCTCGTTGGAATTCAGTTTTTTATCCAAAGTAAAAACCACTTCCGAAGAACTAGGAAAATTTGGAAGAACTTGTTCTTTATCATGGAGTTCATGTGCGAAAACACCTAATCCCAAAAAGAAAATTGCCAATACATACTCTTTTATTTTGAAGAAAAAATGAATTTTTAAAAAGCTAAAAACTAAAAACAGGAAGCAAAAAGTCAAAAATACATTGAGTAAAGCAGTTGACAAACTCAACTTTTCGGAAATAAGAATCCCGAAAATAAAACAAAGCCACAAAATGAAAAGTGGTTGCTTGTTCATGCAATTTGGTTATTAGTTTAATCAAATATAAAAATTTATTGGACTTGTAAGTTCTTTTTCTCCATTTTTAAACAAAAAATTCCTTAAACGTTACATTTAAGGAATTTTATACTCTTATCCAGTATTTTTCAAACCACTAGAAATAGCATTGATTAAACTTAATAATTTGTTGAGAATTTTGTCTTTTTCTAGTTTATTTTCGTCATCTAAATTTCTCCATTGTTGAAGATAATGAAGGTGTAAATGGTGTAAAACATCTAGTTTTTGGTTTCTCCATTTCAAGTTATCATATTGTCCGCTTCTTCTTTCCAGAGCAGCTTCTCCGAACAATTCTTCTATCAGCTGAACTCCATTTTGATGGTCCGTAAGGAATTTATCCATCAATAGGTTTCTTTCTTCTTCATTTTGGTCTAATTCTGCATATTTTTTCATAATTTCTAGATTAGACAAAATAAGATTGGTCTCGGTCTGAATCATTAAAAATTTAAAGAAATTCCAATTTTGAGCCGCTTCTTTTAACTGTTGATATTCTTGTGGTTTTTCTGATTTCAAAATTTTGAGCGCTTCACCTAATCCGTACCAACCTGTGAGTGCAATACGAGAAAGATTCCAGCTGAAAACCCAAGGAATCGCACGTAAATCTTGCAATGTTCTGGTTCCCGTTCTTCTGGCTGGTCTAGAACCTATTTTACTTTTCTCTAAAACATCTATGCACGTTGCTTTTCCATAAAAATTGATAAATCCTGGAGTTTCTATTAAATTTCTATAATGTTCAAAGGATTTTTGAGCCAGAAATTCCATAGATTCAAATGGATATTGTGGTTTTTCGGTTTTGTATTTATTTTGAATAATATGTCTTGCAGTTCCAGACGAAAGTGCATTGAGATTATATTTCGCTGTCATAGGATTTCCGAAAAGTTGCGCTACAGATTCACCTTGAACTGTAATTTTAACCGTTCCAAAAACGGTTTGTTCTGGCATACTTTCTAGGAAACGATGATATTTACCACCACCTCTACTGATGGTTCCTCCAGTTCCGTGGAAGAAATAAATTTCAGTATTATGTTTTTTGCCGATTTCTGATAAGGCAATTTCTGCTTTATGAAGATTCCACTTGCTTGCAATGGTTCCGCCATCTTTATTGCTGTCACTATAACCTAACATTACTTCTTGTTTTCCATCTAAATTTTTAGCTCTGCTAATTGTGATAGGATGTTGCAAGAATTTTTCTAAAATTTCTGAACCATTTTGTAAATCTTCGATGGTTTCTAAAAGTGGAACTACTCTTATTTTGGTGTTAAGAAGTTGAGTTTCTCTCATCAAAAGATAAACCACCAATAAATCACTTAAATTTCTGGTCATACTTACAATAAAAGAACCTATTCCTTCTGCTCCGTGCTGACTGATATGTTGACGAATGACTCTATAACAATCTAAAACATTATCTGCTTCTGGACCGTAAGAAATGGTAACATCTGTAATAAAAGCATTGTTACTCAAGACTTGGTTCAGGTAATTTAGTCTTTTTTCTTCTTCCCAGTTTTCGAAATCATAATCTGTTTCACCGCTGGCTTTAAGAATCTGCGAAATAGCTTTATCATGGAAAGCGCTATTTTGTCTAATATCTAATTTAGCCAAATGAAAACCGAAACATTTAACCGCTCTTTCTGCCGAGAATAATAAATCTTCGGCAATGCTTTGGAAACCATTTTGTACCAAAACTTCTCTCAGATTTTTTAAATCTTCTTGAAGCGCTTTGCTAGATTTATAATAGGTTTTAGAATCTTCAAAATTTTCTGTTATGGTATTTTCTAATTGACAAATCATAAGATTTACGAATTGTCTCCACGGTTCATAATGATTTCTTTCTACTGCTTTTTTGCCCATTTCACCTAATGCAGAAACTTTCTTCTGAATCATTTCAGAAAGCTGAAAAGGAACAGGATTAGACACCGCCGAAATAGAAATTTTCTTTGCCAAATGAATTAAATCTTCTTTAATCAATGCTAATGCGGCTTTTCGATGAAGCAAAAGCGTTTCCTTAGTCACTGCAGGTGTTACAAAAGGATGACCATCTCTGTCACCACCAACCCAACTTCCAAAATTGATTTTCGGAAAATAATCTGGATTTTTAATTTTCTGAGGATTAAGCCCTAACTCAATCCAAGAATTGATGATTTCTTGGTCACTTTTCACCAAAACATTCGGGAAAATCTTGGTAAGATAATATAAAACGTTTGCTCTTTCGTCTGTAATATCTGGCTTTTCCAGGTAAATTTCGCCTGTTCTCCACCATCTTTCTAGAAGCTGAATAATTTTTTCTTTAATCTCATTTTGCTCTAATTTACTGAGAGAAGTATTCTCTTTTTTCACCAAAAGTAAGTACAACTCTCTATGCAATTCTATAACCGTAACTCTTTTTGCTTCAGTAGGATGCGCAGTAAGAACAGGAATGACATGAGTAGCCGAAACCGCATTCAGCATATCTTCTTCTGTCACATTAGAATTTTTCCAAAAATGGAATGCTTCTCCCCACGAACCGCGAATTGCAGTGATTTTTTCTTGGTCTTCTAATCTTCTTCTATATTGTGTAGCTCCGTTTTCTTCTACCAATGTCATCAATTGAAAATAGATACTTAATGATTGTATAATTTTCTCACTAGACAATTCATTTTCTCCAAACTTTTTTCCTTCTTCTGTATTGTTGATTAAATCTACTAGTTCCTTTTCATTAATTCTAGACAACATTTCTGTATAGCAATCAATGATGAATGTACGGTCCGTAGAAATTTTCTGATAATCCTTTTCGTTAAAAGCCATAATTCTTAATTTTTAACAAATTTACGCAATGAAATTGATTAAAACATGAAGAAACTACTCTGAAACTTATCCCTTCAAAATAAAAAAAGAGCAACCTCTTGTTACTCTTCTATTTGTCATTTACTCATAATTAAAATTCTCTAATGAGATTTAGCCAATATGTCTCTTGCAATTTTAAGATGATGCTGAGTATGAATTTTTAAAAATTTTAAAGTTTGTTTTACATCTAAATGTCCGAAATAAGGATGTTCTATATAAGATTGAGAAGGGAAATTTATAATCATTTGTAAATTTTCTCGAACCGAATTTAGATAATTATCTATATTTTCTAGAAAGTTTTCACTTGTAGGAATAGTGAATTTCGGAGCTTTTCCTTTTTTTCTAGGAATATATCCCGAAGTCATGACCATAAATTTAGCCCAAGAAAACTTAGGTTGATATTTTTCTGGATGAGAAGCAGGCAAACCTTCTAAAATTCTAGAAATCACCAAAAGCGAGTGTTCTAAATGCCAACCAATATTGGCTTCTGAAATTTCAGGAGCATTTTTATGGGAAAATTGTTTTAAATTTTCTATTTCTTCGAGTTGTGCAATTATTTTTTTCATCATAGATTAACAATAATTTCTGCGGCGTGATTACTTGCTCCTTTTCCACCTAATTTTTCTCTGAGAAGTTCATAGTTTTGAAGCATTTCGTCACGTTTTTGTCCTTCCAGAATTTTTTGAAGCTCATCAACTAAATTCTGCGTATTGAGTTGATTTTGAATCAATTCCTTAACCACTTCTTTGTCCATAATCAAATTCACCAGAGAAATAAATTTGATATTTTTCACCACACGTTTACCAATTTCGTAAGAAATTTTACTAGTTCGGTAACACACAATTTCTGGGACATTCAGCAATGCCGTTTCTAGAGTTGCCGTTCCCGAAGTCACCAAAGCTGCTCTAGAACATCTCAATAAATCATAGGTTTTATTGGAAACAAAATGCACATCATCATCTACAAATTTCTGATAAAATTCTTTGGGTAAACTTGGCGCACCAGCAATTACAAACTGATAATTTTTAAAAGAATCTCTAACCGAAAGCATCAAAGCGAGCATTTTTTCTACTTCCTGCTCTCGAGAACCCGGTAAAAGGGCAATAATTTCTTTTTCATTTAAACCATTTTCCTTTTTGAAATTTTCAACAGAAATTTCTGGCAAATCAGAAATCGCATCGAGTAAAGGATGACCTACAAAATGCGCATCAACTTGATGTTTTTTATAAAAATCTTTCTCGAAAGGAAGAATCACCAGCATTTCGTCTACATATTTTTTGATGGTTTCTACTCTGCCTTCTTTCCAAGCCCATAATTGTGGAGAAATATAGTAAACTACTTTTATTCCAAGATTTTTGGCAAACTCTGCAATCCTTAAATTAAAACCTGGATAATCTACCAAAACCAAAACATCTGGTTGATAATTCTTAACATCTTCTTTGCAAAGTTTTATATTTTTTAAAATCGTTCTAAGGTTCATCGCCACTTCCAAGAAGCCCATAAAAGCGAGTTCTTTATAGTGTTTTACGGGTTTTTCACCAGCAACTTTCGCCATTAAATCTCCTCCCCAAAATCTGAATTCTGCATTTTGGTCTTTCTGTAAAATGGCTTTCATTAAATTAGAAGCGTGTAAGTCTCCTGATGCTTCTCCTGCGATGATATAGTATTTCAAGATTTTAGATTTTTTAGATTTTAGATTTTAGATTTTCAGATGGACTAAAAATTTTTATTCTAAAAATTTGACTTAATTTTGCTCAAAGATAATAATAAAAAATGTCAGAAGATTTCGAAATAAAAAATAAAGTAGCTGAAAGCGGTTTGGTGAATTTTGATTTATCAGCACTTTCTCCTAAAGGCAAAAGAATTGGGATAGATTTAAAGGATTTTCTTTTCATGGAAATGATTTTGAAAGAAAAAGATTTCCGCGAAAAAGTTGCAGAAATAGACTCTGAAATCTATCGTGACGCTTATGTTTACTTTTATTGTTCGGTAGATGCTATTGTTCCGATTTGGGCTTATTTTTTAATTACTTCCAAACTTACCGGAGTGGCAAAAAAAATAGTTTACGGAACCAAAAAAGATTTAGAAGTGGTTTTAATGCACGAAGCCATTTCTCATTATAATTTCGCCGATTTAGAAGCAAAACGCGTTCTCGTAAAAGGTTGCAGCGAAGAAGACATTCCCGAAAATGCTTACATAGAATTGGTAGAAAAACTGAAACCTATTGTAAAATCGCTCATGTTCGGCGAAGCTTGCAGCAATGTCCCAATTTTTAAAAATTAGAATGAATTTTAATAAAAATACATTTCCATTTGTCCTTTTTTTTGGATTTTCAATTATTTACTACTTTGGCAGCTTTTCTAAAGTTCCTTTTGGAGATTGCATGGGTTTCATCACAGACATTGAAAAAGGGGAATTTATAATTTCCACTTCAGTTTATGCTCATTTTCTTTTTTCGAATTCTTTGATATTGATAAAAAAAATATTTCCCTTTTTTGATAGTATAGAAATAGGTAGATGGTTTACGATTTTCTTCGGGGTTTCTAGCGTTTCCATATTATACAAAATCATCTACACAATAACCAAAAACAATTGGAGCTCTTTTTTTGGCAGTATCATTTTCGGGCTCAGTTTTACATTTTGGAGAAATACAGAAATTGTAGAGATATATACCTTTAATATTTTTTTTATTGCGCTTTTCATTCTTTATTCTGTAAAATATTTTCAAGAAAAAAAAGATAAATTTTTACTATTGTCTTCTTTTATTCTTGGGATAAGCTTATGGAATCACATTCAGAATATACTCCTCATTCCTGGTTTTTTATTTTTGTTGTATCATTCAAAAAACTGGAATTTAATTGTAAAATCAATTTCAATCTTCACCATACTTTTTTTATCTCTTTTCATCATCCCTTTTTTTAAAGAAGAGTCTTTTTTAATTGTTTTTAAAGCAGTTTCTAATCATAATATCAACTTTAAAAATTTTCCAAAAGATATTTTAAAATCTATCTTTTATTTGATTTTTAATTTTTGGCATTTCACTATTTTTGGAATTTTCGGGATATTCCTTTTGTTAAAAAAACATTTAGAATTAACTCTATTTTTGTTGATTAATGCAATTCCTGTCTATGGTTTTGCTACATTATTTAGTGTATCAGACAACTATGTCTTTTTCTTACCCGCCAATTTTATTTTTGCCATTTTCATTTCTTTTTCTCTATATTCACTATTTCCAAAAAAAATCTTTAAATTATTTTCTTTTAGTATTCTCTTTATTCCTTTATTTTACATTATGAGTTATCATTTTTCAATGGAAATTGAAAAAGGTTATGAGTTTAATGAACAAAAAAAATACAAAGGCGGCTTAAAATATTATATGCTACCTTGGCTTAATAACAATGTTGGTATTTTAGAAACTACAATTAAAAATTCAGAAACACCAGAACCTCTGGATTGGATGAAAAAATCCGCTAAAGAATACATAAATTTAAGAATAGAAAACGGAGAAAATTTAAACGACTTAGAAAATAAATAATATATTAATCAGTATCTTAAATTAATTTCTTAATTTTTCAATTCATTTCATCACATTAGGTATAAAATTTGCTAATTTTATACATCTTTATAAAAAATTTTAAACATTAAACACCAAAACTATGAGTTTATTAGACCTTATCACAGGAAACGTAGGAAATCAAGTTGCTACAGAAGCCGAAAACAAATTCGGGATTTCTAAATCTCAAATGATTGCTCTTGCTGCAGTAGCTGCTCCTCTTATTATTTCGTATCTTAGAAATAAATCTCAAGATGCCAACGAAGCAGAAGCACTTAATAACGCTTTAGACAGAGACCATGATGGTTCTATCCTAAACAATCCGTCATCTGCACTCGAAAGAGAACAAGAAGGCGGTTCTATCTTAGACCACATTTTCGGCGGACAAAAAGCAACCGTAGAAAACCAACTTTCTCAAAATACTGGAATTTCTATGGATAAAATCGGACCAATTCTTGCCATGTTAGCGCCAATTATCATGGGTTACATCGGTAAAGAAAAACAAGCAAACGGTGTAAATGCAGGTGGATTGGGTGATTTATTAGGCGGAATTTTGGGTGGAGCTCAGCAACAAGCTCAAGCCGAACCAGCAAATCCTCTAAATAATATTTTAGGTAGTGTTTTAGGCGGTCAACAATCTGGAGGTGGACTAGGAGATATTCTAGGAAGCGTTCTTGGTGGAGATAAACAAAAACAAAGTGGAGGATTAGGAGATCTTCTTGGAGGAATTCTTGGAGGAAAATAATTTTTAAAAAATTTCACATAAAAAAAAACCGAAGATTATTCTTCGGTTTTTTTCTTTCTCGTCGTTTTTGGCTTTTCTTCAGCCGTTTCTTCTTTAGGTTTTGCTGCTTTTTTAGGTTTTTCAACTTTTGCTTCCACTTTTGGAGCCGCTTCTTTAGATGTTCCAGATTTTCTCGGTCTTGTTTTTCCGTAGCTTCCTGCGGTTACTTTTCCTCTTCTCGTTTTTTTATCGCCTTTTCCCATAAATATTAGTTTTAAATGATTGGTTCTTACAAAGTTAAAAAATTTAAAATAGTACACAAATGCATTTTATAATCTTAAAAATTTAGATTTTTTGGGCGTGCCTTTTTGTTTTTAGCCACTTCATTCATTTCCCAAAAAAACAAAAAGTCGGTCTTCACCTACAATTCCTCGTTCCAATTCTTTTGCCTTAGCTTACTGCGGGATTTTCGGTTACGCCCTCACGCAAAAACTCAATGTACAAAAATATAAATTTTATCAAAATTTAAATATTTTTTATTGTTCTACAATAATTATTTATACATTTGCAATATAATTTTAAAACAAAAATCATGAAACTAATCGGCAAAAACTCTGTCTCTAAGTATTTCAGTTACTTTTTTTTAATCCTTTTCTTATTTATTGCTTTTCATTTTATTTATGAAATCATTGGTTTTTCTGTCCTTTATTATAAGTATAAAACAGGAAGCAATATTTTATCAGAATACTTTCTTCTAGGAAATGATGTAGGTTGGGCAAAAAATGAATATACCAATCCAATAAAAGATGTTCTGAAATTTAAAATTTATTATCCATTTACAGAACAAAATCTATTAACTGGAATTTATACTAAAAGTTTCATTATCAATAGCTTAATAAACTCTAGCTTTTTTACAGTTTTTAGTTTTGTTTGCTATAAAATTACCGAGGCTTTAAGTAAAGATTATATTTTTAACTTAAAAACAATAAATTGGTTCAAAAAATTGGCTTGGCTGAGCATTCTATTCGTTCCTATTCAAATTATTAATTGGTTTTTTAATCTTAATTTAAAAATGAGTGCTAGTCTGCTTTATAGTAGCTTTATATTTTTGTCATTAGGAATCATTTTATTCTTTATTATTGCTTTCTTCAAAAAAGGTTACGAACTTCAATCCGAAAACGATTTAACAATTTAGAAATATGCCAATCATCATCAACCTAGACGTAATGCTTGCCAAACGCAAAATGCAATCGCAAGAACTCGCAGAAAAAATTGGCATTACACAAGCCAATCTTTCCATACTAAAAACAGGTAAAGCCAAAGCAATAAAACTTTCTACTTTAGAAGCCATTTGTAAAGCTTTGGATTGTCAACCGGCAGATTTATTAGAATATATTCCAGAAAAATAGTTTTTAATCCGCAAAAAAACTTCTATAATCTCACTTCCATCTTCCATCCTAAAATCTTATCTTTGCATCTTGAAATTCAGAAAAATCTGAAATCAAAAATCTTACATCTAAAATCTAAAAAAATGTTCAGAACGCACACTAACGGAGAACTTACACTCAAAAATCTTAATGAAAAAGTTACACTTTCTGGTTGGGTACAAACCATCAGAGACAAAGGTTTTATGGTTTGGATAGATTTGCGAGACCGTTACGGAATTACTCAATTGGTTTTCGATGCAGAGAGAACTTCGGCAGAAATTCTAGAAAATGCGAAAAAATTAGGTCGTGAATTTGTGATTCAGGCAGAAGGAACTGTAATTGAACGTGCTTCTAAAAATCTAAAAATCCCAACTGGAGAAATTGAAATTTTAGTAGAAAAACTTACGATTCTCAATAGCGCAGAATTGCCACCTTTCACCATCGAAGACGAAACGGATGGCGGCGAAGAATTGAGAATGAAATACAGATATCTCGACATCAGAAGAAATCCTGTGAAAGATAAACTGATTTTCCGTCATAAAATGGCACAAAAAGTAAGAAATTATCTTTCAGATAAAGGTTTTATAGAAGTTGAAACGCCAGTTTTGATAAAATCTACACCAGAAGGAGCGAGAGATTTCGTAGTTCCAAGTAGAATGAATCAAGGGCAATTTTATGCACTTCCTCAATCTCCACAAACTTTCAAACAACTCTTAATGGTTGGTGGAATGGACAGATATTTTCAAATTGTAAAATGTTTTCGTGACGAAGATTTGCGTGCAGACAGACAACCAGAATTTACCCAAATCGATTGCGAAATGGCATTCGTAGAACAAGAAGATGTTCTAGAAATTTTTGAGGGAATGACGGCGCATTTGTTGAAAGATATCACTGGAAAAGAATTCGGTAAATTCCCTAGAATGACTTTTGATGAAGCGATGAGAACCTACGGAAACGACAAACCAGACATTAGATTCGGAATGAAATTCGTGGAAGTAAATGAATTGGTAAAAGGAAAAGATTTCAAAATATTTGATGACGCAGAATTGGTTGTTGGGATTAATGTAGAAGGTTGCGCAGATTATACCAGAAAACAAATTGACGAGTTAATTGATTGGGTAAAACGCCCACAAATTGGTGCTTCTGGAATGGTTTGGATTAAATTCCAAAATGATGGAGTTGTTACTTCTTCGGTAAATAAATTCTATAATGAAGAAGATCTTAAAAAAATTGTAGAAAAATTCGGAGCAAAAGCTGGAGATTTAATTTTATTAATGAGCGGAAACGCTAATAAAGTAAGAACTCAACTTTCTGCTCTTAGAATGGAATTGGGGAACAGATTATGCTTAAGAAAAGGCGATGAGTTTGCTCCACTTTGGGTAATCGACTTCCCACTTTTAGAATGGGACGAAGAAACAGGAAGATATCACGCAATGCACCATCCTTTCACTTCGCCAAAACCAGAAGATGTACATTTATTAGAAACCGAGCCTGGAAAAGCAAGAGCCAATGCTTATGATATGGTATTGAACGGAAACGAAATTGGCGGTGGTTCTGTAAGAATTTTCAATAAAGAATTGCAATCTAAAATGTTTGATTTATTAGGATTTTCTAAAGAAGAAGCAGAAGCGCAGTTTGGCTTCTTGATGAACGCCTTCAAATTTGGAGCGCCACCTCATGCTGGATTGGCTTTCGGTTTTGACAGATTAGTTGCCATTCTCGACGGAAACGAAGTGATTAGAGATTACATTGCTTTCCCAAAAAATAATTCTGGACGAGATGTGATGATTGATGCGCCTTCACCAATTCACGACGAACAACTTAATGAATTGGCATTGAAAGTGAATTTGTAGAAATTCAAAACCTTCAAGGTTTTATAGAATAAGTTTGTAAATTAGAGCGAGGTTTTTGAACTTCGCTTTTTTAATAAAATTTTATGGAAGAAAAACTATTAACTTTAGAAATCCCTCTTAACGAAGAGCTTTATCGTGAACAACTAAAAAAATTCTTTTATCATCGTTGGCAAAAAGGTTTAGGAGAAATTAAACGAGGTATAATTTATGTTTCCGTTATGCTTATTCTAACCTTATTATCATACTTCGGCAAAGGAGAAATATCAACTTTATACATAATTCTTACAACGATATTAGCCACAATATTATATGTTCAGCTTTTCCAGTTTTTCAAAAATAAAAAAATGTATTTTAGAAAAGTAGATGAGACATTGAAAGAATGTAAAGAATTCAATAACATCGGATCTTTGGAATTAACTGAAAATGACATCTTTTTTAAAAATAAATTTATCGAACAAAAATCAATCTGGAATAAAACTTCTTATGAATATGTAAAAGACTTATTCATCGTAAACTTTGAACAAAACAACCAATCATTTTTATTTGAAGAAAAAGAAATTGGTCAAGACAATTTCAACAAATTAATTTCAATTGTAAAAATGTACTCCAAAGAAAAAAAATAAATGTATAAATTAGAGCGAGGCTTTTTCCTCGTTTTTTTATTTTTCAATATTATTAACATCGGATAAAATAAAAAACAAATTTATCCGATATTAAGGAAATTTTTCTTAATTTTGTTAAATGAATTGGCAAAATTATTCTTATCACTTTGAAGGTTTAGAGAAACACCTCGAAAGAATTCTGCAAAAAAAAGCAGAATTGGATAAATTACGTCCAATTCCGAGTTATGCTGTGAAAAGTATTAAAGAAAGTTTAATGCTAGAATGGACGTATAATTCTAACAGCATCGAAGGAAATACTTTGACGCTTCACGAAACAAAAATGGTGATTGAAGAAGGTTTCACCATCAAAGGAAAATCTTTGAGAGAACATTTCGAAGCCATAAATCATCAAGAAGCCATCGAATTTGTAGAGTCTTTAATATCGGATAAACAAAATTTAAACAAAACCGATATTATGAGAGTTCATTATTTGGTTTTACAAAAAATTGAAAAAGATTTTGCTGGAATGTTCAGAACTTCTGGTGTAAGAATTTCTGGTGCTAATTTCACTCCACCAAACGCTTTTAAAGTAGATGAATTGGTAACAGAATTAATTGATTGGGTAAATTCATCAGATATAAATATTATTATAAAAGCGGCAATTTTTCACCACAGATTTGTTTGGATTCATCCTTTTTTTGATGGAAATGGTAGAACTGTGCGTTTGATTTTCAATCTTTTATTGATGAGAGAAGGTTTTCCTCCTGCAATTATCCTCAAAAATGATAGAAAAAAATATTATGACGCTTTAAACTTGGCAAATAATGGAGATTATTCTAAAATTTTATTATTAGTTCTTCAAGCTTTGGAGAGAAGTTTAGACATTTATTTAGGTTCTCTCAATAATACGTATGATAATTATCGCCCGATTTCTAATATTGTAGAAGAAGAAAGGCTACCTTATGGACAAGAATACGTAAGTTTATTGGCTAGAAAGGGAAAAATAGACGCTTTCAAGGAAGGTAGAAATTGGCTTACAACCAAAGAAGCTGTTCTAGATTACATAGAAAAGCGAGAAAGAAAAAGAAAATTAAATTGATTTTTATAAATTAGAGCGAGGTTTTTTCCTCGCTTTTTTATGAAATTAAACGATTATTTGATTTCTGATATATTTCAGTTTAAAATTATTATTCACGCAATAGCAATAGTGTAACTTTGCACTACTAAAAAACTATTATTATGTTCGAGTGGCTTAAAACCTTACTTTTCCCAACTGAAGACCCAAGTGTAATTCAATCATTAGTTACCATAATGCTTGCAATAGGTACTGGCGTTTTCTTTGGAAGATTGAAAATGGGCAAAATTACCTTCGGTGTTTCTGCAGTAATGTTTACTGGATTAATATTGGGGCATTTTGGCTATAGAATGAATGAAGAAATATTCGATTTCATTAGAGATTTCGGTTTGATTTTGTTTGTTTATGGTATCGGATTACAAGTAGGACCATCTTTCTTCTCTTCTTTTAGAAATGAAGGTTTAAAGTTTAATATTCTTGCTGTTTCTACAGTTTTATTCGGAGGATTCATCACTTTTCTACTCTTTAAATTCACAGGAGTGAGCATAGAAAATTTAGTGGGAATTATGAGTGGTGCTGTAACCAATACACCAGGTTTAGGAGCTGCTAAAAATACCATTGTAGAATTAAAAAATCAGTTTCCAGATAAAACATTTGACGACCCAACTATTGGTTACGCCATAACTTATCCTTTAGGTGTTTTTGGAATCATTGGTGTCATTATTTTATCTAAAGTTCTTCTAAAAATTCATCCTGATGTAGAAATGAGAAAATTCAGAATGAACAAAATTAATCGCGAAGAACCATTAGTTCACAAAAAACTAAGAGTTACGAATCCTCAATATTTTGGAATTCCATTAGGAGAAGTAATTAGCAACATAGGATATGATATTGTAGTTTCTAGATTAAAACACAGTGGCGAGGTTTCTGTTTTTTCGCCAAAATTAGACACAGAACTTCAAGACAGAGACGTACTGATGATTGTAGGAAAAGATGCGGATTTAGAAGACTTCATCAAAAAAGTAGGAAGACCTTCTACTGACTCTTTCATAGAATCTGATTCTGATATTAACAAGAAAAATATTTTCGTAACCAAACCTTCTGCCGTTCACAAAACACTCTCAGATTTAGATTTGTACAATGCGTATGATGTAAAAGTAACTAGAGTTTTCAGAGCAGGTAAAGAAATGATTCCTAGACCAAGTTTAGAACTTTTCTACGGAGATATTTTGAGAGTTATCGGTACTGACCAAGGTATTAAAGAAGCAGAAAAAATTATTGGTAATCAAGAGAAAAAATTAATAGAACCAGATTTCTTATCACTTTTTGGTGGTTTATTAATTGGGATAATCGTAGGTTCTATTCCGTTAGTAATTCCTGGTTTACCAATTCCTTTAAAATTAGGATTTGCAGCAGGACCACTGATTGTAGCATTGCTTATTTCTAGATATGGTGGTATTTCTTTCATTCACTCTTATATCAATAACGGAGCGACTTATTTCATGAAAGATTTAGGAATTTGTTTATTCTTTGCAGCAGTAGGTATTCATGCAGGAGAAGGATTTTATGAAAATTTCATCAAATATAACGGTTGGCTATGGATTTTATATGGTTCTGCAGTAACTTTCATTCCGTTAATCTTGATGGTGATTGTAGGCAGATTTTTCTTAAAAATCAATTATTTACAATTGGTAGGAATTATGAGCGGAAGTTACACAGACCCAGCTGCATTATCATTCAGCACCAATTATTTAGATTCTGACATTCCAATCCAAAGTTACGCGCAAGTTTATCCTTTGGTTACCATTGCCAGAATTTTTACCGCAAGTTTATTAATCTTGCTACTGACTTAAAAATTAATCTTTGACCTAATAAAAAAAATTCCATCAATAATTTGATGGAATTTTTATTTTAAAGAATTTCTAAATTTTTTAGAATTATTTTCCTACTGTTTCAGGGAATCTAGCTTCTGTAAATTCTCTAGAAATTGCAGCTTTTTCGAATTTTAATTTACCGCTCATGGTTTCTAAAATCACGCCGTCTTCTACTACTTGTACAATTTTAGCATGCATACCAGAAGTGGTTACTACTCTAGCACCTGGTTTTAGAGAATCTTGAAATTGTCTTTCTTTCTTTTGCTTGGTAGTTTGTGGTCTCAAGATTAAGAAGTAGAAAATTACAATCATTAAGACAAATGGTAAAATCATTGAGAAGAAATCACCTCCACCTTGTGCTTGTAGAAATATTGTTGTAAACATTTTTTTATTTTTTAGGGTTGAATATCTGCTGAGAATCTAATTTCGATAGGAACTTGTGCTACGTTTGCATACACTTCTGCTGATTTATACACTACACCATCAAAATTAGTAGAATCAAATTTCAGTGTAATTTGACCTTTTTGACCAGGCATAATTGGTTCTTTAGTATAATCTGGAGCTGTACATCCGCAACCTGGTTTTACCGCAGAAATAATCAAAGGATTTTTACCTGTGTTGGTTACTTCGTAAACGTGTTCTACCACATCTCCTTTTTTGATTTTCCCGAAATTAAAATCTGGTTCAGAAAGTGCTAATGTAGTTTCTGCATGATTTTTTGCTTCGCTTACCAAGTCACTTTGTTTTACTACTCTATCATCTGCAAAAGGATCTTTTTGCTCTGTTGTAGTAGCAGCAGTTGATGTTTCTGTTGCTTCATTTTTTTTACAAGAAGCTAAAGTCAAAACAGCTAGTAAGCTTAAACCTAATATTCTTTTCATTGATTCTGATTTTTTTAAAATTTCCTCAAATTTAATCAAAATTTATGCTCTAGAAATATCTTTCGTGTATTTATCTAAGATTCCATTCACAAAAATCTGACTTCTATCGGTAGCAAAGACTTTAGAAACCTCTATATATTCATTGATAATCACTTTTGCTGGAGTGAGAGGGAAATTATCTATCTCTGTAATAGCTGTGATCAAAATCAATCTATCCATTAAAGAAATTCTTTCTAAATCCCAATTTTCTAGCCTTTCTTCGATTTTTTTCTCAGAATTTTCCCAGTGAGAAATGCTTTGTAGTAATAATTTTTTAGCAAAATGTCTGTCTTCTTCATCTTTAAGCATTTTGATTAAAGTATGACTCGGCTGATTTTGTTTCATAAAACCAATGGTCTTCTGAATCATAGAATTCGAGATATGAAAATCATCTGCCCAAGACAATTCTAATTCTTCTAAACGCTCATGAAAATCTTCATTTTCGGCAACATATTTTAGAAATAATTTCCCAACAAACTTTTGGTCTTCTTCAAAACTTAGGCTTTCTTCGGCCATATATTCTTGGTAACGCTTACTCGCAACGATTCTCTGAAATGTTTTCACCAACAATTCATCGTGTAAGTCCCACTGATATTTTTTGTGTTTTGAGTTAAAGGAAAGTCTTTCTTCGTTTTGATCAAGTTGTAAAAAAACTTGATTATTCACGAATTTCATGTTAGGATTAAGGTCTTCTTCAGTCTTAATAAATTTATTTTTACCGATTTCAATTTGTCTTTCGGCAAGATCTTTTAATGCAACCAAGAAGTTGAGTTGATAAATATAGAGATAATAGATTTTTTCAATCTCTGTAAACATATTTTTCTCTAAAACATCAGTTTTTATAGGATTCTGATGATAAGAATATAGTGTCTGCACTACTTTTTCGCGGATTTGTCTTCTTCCTAACATTTTCAAAGAGCTTTTAATAAGATGGTGCAAAGATAGAAAAAAATGCTGGAAGTAAGAAACATGAAGTCAGAAGTTATTTTTGCTTCTTTTTCAAACTTATATTTTCTGTATTTTTGCAACTATGAATTCACTTAAAACGCTTAATCCTTACTTTTGGAAACACAGAGTTCTGCTATTTTGGGGCTTGCTATTTATTATAGCATCTAACTTTTTTGCTATTTATCAAGTTCAGTTTGTAGGGCAGAGTGTAGATGTTATCAAAAGTGTTTTAGATAAAAAAAGTATAGATAAAGAATTACTATTCAATACTTTACTGATTAATGGAGCCATTATTGTGGGAACTTCGGTTTTGTCTGGAGTTTTCAGATTTATGATGAGACAAACCATTATTGTAGCTTCTAGAAGAATAGAATACGAACTCAAAAATAAAATTTACAGACATTATCAAGAGCTTTCGCTTACAACTTATAAAAAAACAACGATTGGGGATTTACTGAACAGACTTTCTGAAGATGTAGTGGCGATTAGAATGTACCTTGGTCCTGGTGTAATGTATGTGGTGAATTTGGTGATTTTATTAGTCATCACGAGTATTTACATGCTCATGACCAATGTGCAAATGACACTTTGGACACTTATTCCACTTCCTATTTTGTCTTTTTTAATTTACAAAGTAAGTTCTATTATCAACCGAAAATCTAAAATTATGCAGAAAAGCCAAAGTGCGATTTCTACATTTGTACAAGATAGTTTTTCGGGAATTAGAGTGGTGAAATTTTTCAACAAAGAAAAATATATCGAAAAAAATTATGGCGAAAAGGTAAAAGATTATCAAGACAAGGCATTAGATTTAGCCAAAACAGAAGCGTATTTCTTTACCATTATTTTATTTGTTATCGGTTTATTAAATGTTGCCATTTTATATATCGGTGGTAAAAATTATTTCGAAGGAAAACTTACGGTAGGAACCATTGCAGATTTCTTCATGTATATTAACATTCTGATTTGGCCATTTTCTATGGTAGGTTGGGTTTCATCTGTTAATCAAAGAGCTGCTGCTTCTATGACCAGAGTGAATGAATTTTTGGACATAAAATCTGAAATCGTCAACAAAAATTTCGACCAATATGAAATTAAAGGCGATATAGAATTCAGAAATGTATCATACACTTATCCAAATACAGGAATTAAAGCTTTAGAAAATCTAAGTTTCAAGCTAGAAGCTGGGAAATCTATGGCAATTATGGGAAAAACGGGCAGCGGAAAATCTACTATCGCATTGTTACTATGTAGGTTAATTGATCCCGATGAAGGAGAAATTTTAATTGATGGGAAAAATCTAAAAGACCATAATCTAGAATTATACAGAAAACACATTGGCTATATTCCTCAGGAAAGTTACTTATTCTCGGATACGATTGAGAATAACATTGGCTTTGCAATAGACCATCCTACGCATGATTTGGTAGAAGAATTTGCAAAAAAAGCAGATGTGCATAAGAATATTGTAGAGTTCAAAGACCAATATAAAACTATGGTTGGCGAACGTGGCGTAATGCTTTCTGGAGGGCAAAAACAGCGTATTTGTATCGCAAGAGCACTCATCAAAAAACCAGAAATCCTCATCTTTGATGATTCGCTTTCTGCACTCGATACAGAGACCGAAGAAAACATCCTTCAAAACATAGAAAAAGACATTAAATCTTGCACTTCTATTATCATAACTCACAGAGAATCAAGCGCAAAAAGAGCAGACTTCATATTAAATCTTAATGATTTAGATACTACGGAAACTTCGTAAAAACTTAAAAATTACGCTAAAATCTCAATTTCTTTAAAATTTATTTTGAGATTAAAAGAAATCTTTTATATTTGTTCAATAGGATTTCTAAAATAAGTAACAATGAGTGATTACAAGGAGAGAAACGAAAATGAAATTTTCACAAAGGTGTTGAAGGCAGGTAGAAGAACTTATTTCTTTGATGTGCGCGAAACAAAAGCAGGAGACTATTATCTTACCATTACAGAAAGTAAAAAGAATTTTGGTGAGAATGGAGAAGCAACTTTCGAGAAGCATAAAATCTATTTATACAAAGAAGATTTTGCAAGTTTCAGAGAAATGTTTAATGAATCTACAGATTTTATCATCGCTCAAAAAGGTGAGGACGTAATCTCTGAAAAACATGACAAAGACTTTAAGTCTAGATCTTTCACAATCGAATCTGACGACGAAGTATAAAATTAAAAAAAGCATCCTTTTTTAGGATGCTTTTATATTTCTAAATGATTCTTTTTATCCAAATTCTTGGATTATTTTTCTATTGATTTGGCGCAGGAATACTTGAAAATCTCATACTAATAGTGAGATTAGTATCATTAGTCGCCGTATTTTTTAATACATAAGCTACTCTAGCTTTCACAGAACCGCTTTTTACAATTTGGTCTAAAATTTTAGAAGTATCTGGATCTAAATTGAGCGTATTCCCAATATTAGAGCCAATATCTGTTCTTTGAGCCACTAAAATTTCACCAGTGTTATTTCCAGAAAGATAAACTTTGATGGATTTAAAAATTCCCAATTCGCCATTCGTACTCAAGTTGGTAGCAGTTGCTTTGGCGCTAGAAATTCTAATATCTTGAACCATGCTGGTTCCTGCTCCTACATATTGAGCGAAACTTGTAGCAGAAGACGTTACAGAAATTTCTTGATTTCCTGGCACTCCAGAAGAAACTAAAACATTCGTGGTATAAGGAACGGTATTCTGCACGATGCTTTGCACAGTACCACAACTCAGTGTAGTAGCTGCAATTACAAAAGCTGATAAAATTAAATTTTTCATATTTACATTTTTTTATTTTATTCTACTGTCACGGAGATATTTCCCGTCAATTTTCCTTCTGCCATAAGATTTTTGCCAAAAACAATCTTATAGGTTCCGCTTTGTTTTTTAGTATATTTCATTTCTCTCGAAAAAGGACCATCCGCAGAACCATCTGGTAAAATAATTTGATTGATTCTGAGATTTCTATCTTTCTCTACGGTATTGATTTTAGCAGAAAGAGTTGGCTTATTAAAATTTTTAAGCACCAGAATAAATTGCTGGTTCTCATCTGTAAACTCTTCACCAATGGTAAATGGAAGTTGAGAAGCATCTACAGTTCTGATGATTTTATTACCTTCTACAGTTCTCATTGCACCTTTTCTTCCTTGTGATGGTTGAGAAGAATTATTTTCCATGATTTCTGTTTTAGTGGTAGTTGTATTTGCATTTTGAGAAATTCCGTTGTTTGTACAACAACTCACTCCCAAAATAGAACTCCACAAAACATTAATTAAAATTTTCATATCATCTGGTTTATCATTAGCGAGCTAATATTATACCAAAGTTACTTAATAAATTGTAGAATATTCAGCTTGATGTAAATGTTGTAACAATTCGTTAGAATTCTAAAAATCTAGCGTTTCGTAGTAAAGAATTTTTGATAAAAACGGCTTTTTATCATTCAACTCTTTTTCATAATTCGCTCTTTCAGCCATTTCTTTCGGGAATTTTTCTTGAAGAATTTTATCATTGTAATTCAAAGAATACAGAAATTTAAAATCTGCTTTTTCATTCTTAATATTGTAAACGGTGGCAATATTTCCCCAATTGATAAAACTACACACCAAAATCGTTCCGTAGAAATACCAAACCATTTGGTTAAAAAGATATGCATTGGTTTTTTGCTGATGAATTTTAATGAAAGTAAAAACCAATCCAATAATGGCTAAAATTAAAAACGCATAAACACCTAATCTTTTGTAGGTTAAGCCTAAATTCAATACGTATTCAGAATTTTTTGCAAAAGCTGAAATCACTAAAACGGCATTCAGAAATACCCAAATTTTTGCCAAATTTTTCAAAGATTTTGCTTGTGTATCAAAATTGAAACTGCCTTTTAAATAGAACATAATCACACCTATTGCCATCACAATACTCGCAATTACCGCTCCTACTCTTTCGTGCGTTTCTTCGGCAAGTTGATTAGCCGTAGCTTTTGGCAATTCTACAAACTGCTCATAATTAAACGTAATGATGAAGAATAACAATAAAATATTCAATGCTACAAAGGAAACTACACCGCTTAATCTTTCAAAAGGAAAGTCTAGAAAATCGTATGTAGGTTTCAGTTTTTTGTCTTCATTCAAAAAATCGTTTTTCAAATAATGATTGTTCTTGATAAAAAATTCATAAATCGAAAAATTGAAATAATTAAAAGCCAAGAAAAACCCTAAAATACTTAATGCGATAACTTGCCAAAGATTAATATCTAATTCATAATCAGAAAAAAGCGAAGCAAAATATGAACTTCCGTGTGTATAAATCGCAAAGAAAATCAAAAGCAGAAAAGCTGGGATTAGAACCACCGCTAAAACTTTTTGCCAAAAACTTTCGGTTTTTCTCTGTGGCAACCATTGTTCCAACTGAAAAACACGGTAAATAAAAGTCACAAAATTAATTGCAAAAACTGGAATCACGAGAATAGATTTAAGTTCTTTGTTTTTGGAAGTGAAACCCAATAAAAAAAGCGAAGTGAAAATGGCCAAAAAAGAGGCAAAATCACCATACCATGCAAAAGCAATACTGCTTAAAATGCTGGTCGCCAAAACTGAATAAAAAGTTCGGGTTTTGAATCTTTTTTCGGTATTAAAATAAGTAAGAACCGCAACCAAAATTCCTAAAATCCCGATATTTAATCCAGGTTCTTGGTCATAAAACAGTACAACAAACATTGCTGTAACTAAAAAGATTAAGTGATGTGTTTTCATATGATTTTTTTTATAAAAATTAACTTCCCGCAACTGGACTTCCGAAAATTCCTACCGCTAATTCTGCCCAAATCAGAAATAATGCTAACAGAATTAAGACGATGTAAAACATTCTTTTCGCATTCTTTTTCTCCATTTTTAGAACCATATCTACGCAAAAAGCTGTTCCAAAAAGAAGAATTCCAGCGATTAAAAAGTCAAAACCAGACCAATTAATTTCTTTGGTAAACTGCATCCCAATAAACGGGATAACTAATGGTAAAGCTGCCAATCCATAAATGACGAAGCTTCTTTGTTTGTTTGTTATCATAATTTTTAATTTAAATTTTAATTTAAAGCACTTTGAATTACAAAGTTAATTTCTAAAAAATTAAAGGATTTCTCCTTTTTGATTTTTGACTAATTGTTGTCTGTTGTTTGTTTTATATTTTCAATTCTCAATTTTCACTTTTCAATTTAAAAAATTACTTTCCTAATAATTTTTCTAAAGCTGATAGATGTTCTTCGAAAGCTTTTCTTCCTGCTTGAGTAACTCGGTAAGATGTTTTTGGTTTTTTGCCTACAAATTCCTTCTTGATTTCTATGTAATTAGATTTTTCTAATGCAGAACTGTGACTGGCCAAATTCCCGTCTGTCACTTCTAAAAGTTGCTTCATTTCATTAAAATCAACCCAATCGTTAACCATCAGAACGGACATAATACCCAATCTGACACGGCTTTCAAATTCTTTGTTGAGTTGAGAAATCATAATTTTTAATTCAATTTATAAACTACCTTTTATCAATATTAATTACAAAATCAAAATATTTGTCTTCTATTCGATTATGCTTTTTATCAATTTGAACAATTACTTTATTTTTACCATTAATATTCTCACTTATATATCTAATTGCCAATTGATTAGTTTTCACAACATTATCAATTTCATTTTTGTCTAAAAAAATCAGACTATCTTTAATTTTATATTTTCCTCGAAATTGAGAACTTCCTAATACTGAGCCATTCTCAAATAAATAAGAACCATCTTTTCTAAATTCAAGTGAATAACCATTAATATCTCCATTATAATTAGCTTGCAATATAGCTTCCGAACTGTCTCTATACCACAAATAAAAATTTACGACTAAGACTCCAAAAATTATAAAACCGCCAATGAAAGTGGGAATAAAGTTCTTCATGCTTCTATCTTTATGGTATCGAATTAGATTATTATTTAAAGTAAATCCAAAAAAAATAAAAAAAACTAGAATTAATACAAAATACACAAACCTATCAAAAATAAAGAATTCATTTGCATTAACATAAGTGAAATATAAATAATATAATCCCGATAAAATCATGAGAATAAAGATCAATATTTCGGAAAACTTCTTCACTTTTAATTATTTTTACTTATACTTCTTATGCATTATCAAACCATAAACAATATGCAAAACTCCAAAACCAATCGCCCAGAAAAATAAACCATATCCTAAAAAAAACAGAGAAACAATTCCTAGTGCCATTTCGCACAATCCTAAATATTTTATGTCAGAAAAAGTGTAATTTCCTGCATTAAATAGCGCTAATCCATAGAAAATTAAAGTGGCTGGAGAAAGTAAACCATGTAAACCGTGATACAATAATCCTGCACAAAATAAACCTCCAATTCCTAATGGAATGGCAAAGTTATACAACAATTTCTTGGTGGTAGCATCCCAAATTTGAAGATGATGGGCTTTGCTTTTTTTTATGGTAAAATAGGCTCCAGAAGAAATCGCTAAAACCATAATAACCATCGCCACGATAACCAAGTGAACAATAAAGTCTTTTTCATAATATTTTACCGTTCCTTCGAAATAATCTACTCCATTTTTTTTGAAAAAGAAATAAACATAAATAGCACCAGCTAAAGCAAATAATCCTGCAAAAACGCCAGAAATTCCGCTCAAAGAAATAAATCGAGAGCTTTTTTCCATCATTTTTCTGATGTGCTGCAAGTCTTCTTGATAGTTTTTATTTTCCATAAATAAAGCACTTTGAAATACAAAGTTAATATTTATTTTGAAACTGCAAAATAAATTTCTATTATTCTTTTTGTCATTCTGATTGTAGCAAAGCGAAATGAAGAATCTAAAAAGGATTCTTCACTACATTTCATTTCGTTCAGAATGACAAATGAATCAAATATTATTTAGCTCTAAGATTTTCTTTAATTTTTTCAATATTTTTCTTTGCGGTATCTTCTAGAATAAGACTTGCACTCATGTGAATTCTTTCTGGAGAAAGCTCTGTAAAGTGCTCTGTTCCTTCCCAAGAAACTTTTTTGATTAAAGCTAAAGCATCTGAACTTCTACTCGCCAATTTTTCTAAAAATTGTGCAATTTCCGAATCCATTTCTGCAATCGTTGGAGAAACCGAATGGTAAATATTATGCTGTTCTGCCCAATTTGCGCTTCGGAAATCTGCATCTATTGCCATCGCAGTGAATTGTGATTTACCGATTTTTCTTTCTACATAAGGTCCAATCACAAATGGTCCAATTCCTAAATTAATTTCGGTGAGTGCCAAACTTGCATTCTCTGTCGCAAAACAATAATCTGCAGCACAAGCAATTCCTACTCCACCTCCAGTCGTTTTTCCCTGAACTCTTACCACTACAATTTTTCGGCAAGTTCTCATGGCGTTGAGCACTTTAGCAAAACCCCCAAAGAAAGTTTTTGATGTTTCTAAATCGTGGATTTCTAACAACTCATCAAAACTTGCTCCTGCACAAAACGCTTTTTCGCCCTCAGATTTTAGTAAAATGGCTTTTACTTCTTCTTTAGCCGCTTCGTCTAAAATGGTTTGTGCTAATTTTTCTAAAATTTCTCCGGGCAATGAATTACTTTTTGGCGTCCCGAAAGTGATTTCGGAGATATTATTTTTAATTTCTGATGTTACAAATCCTTTTTCCATATTTATTTATTTTGGCAGACATTTCCGTCTTCCGCTCCCAATCTTTTTTCCCAATCTATTTCCAATGCAAAAAAAGGATTTCCGCTCAAGCCGGGCTGCAATTTTACAAAAGTTCAAATTTTCTTTAAAAAATTAAGGTTTCATTCCCAAAGCTTTGGTATAGCCTTCAATTTTTACACAGTTTTTAAATTTCATATTTTCCAGTAAATCAAGCATCGCTTTTTTTACCAATTCTTGATTAGGTCTTGCATCTCGCACTTTTCCTAAATCACTTCTATCTTTTTTGGTGTATTCTACAATTAAATCCCAATTTTCTGGTTTTGGAATATACATCATTCCGCTTTTTTGAACCATTTTTTTGTATGGCCAATACGTCCAACCAATATTGTTTTCTTCTAAAGTAATTCTAAATTTTTCAACCCATTCATCGGTGTTTTCACCTGTTTCACCCATGTACATTGGTAGGTTTACCTTGTCTCTGAAATCTATAAAATCCTGAATACTTTGTTTGTCTGTTCCGCTCCAATAACGGTGACAAGTAAACATAATTTTGTCATCATATTTCCAATCCGTAAAAAAAGAAAAATTACCATTCCACTGCGCTCCGCCTAACATAATGATGTGGTTTTTATCTACTTTTCTAATTGCCAAAGTACATTCTTTGTATAATTTTTCTAGATTTTGATTAAGTCTTGGCAAATCATCTTTGAAATAATGCGCAATCGGTTCGTTAAGCAAATCGTAACCTAAAACGGTAGTATTATTTGCATATTTTTTAGCAATTCTAGTCCAAATTTCTATAAATTGTTTCTGATTTTCAGCATTCTCCATTAACCAAGGATACGCGTAACTATCATCTATATTATCGCCAGTTTGTCCACCAGGAGCATCGTGCATATCCAGAATTACGTATATCCCAGCTTCTTTACACCAACCGATAACCTCATCTAAAATTTCAAAACCATTTTGATTTTTGGTTTCTCCCATAAAATCTTCATCGGTAAATAATTTATAATGAAACGGAATTCTCAAAGTATTCATTCCGGTAGATTTTATATAGAAAATATCTTCTTTGGTAATGTAATTTTTCTTAAACTCTTTCCAAAATTTTGCTGTAAAATCCTCTCCAACCATTTCGCAAAAAGCCTGATTAATTAATCTATAACTGGATGCATTTCCTTCGAAGAAAAACATATAGCCTTCTGGATTAAGCCAATTTCCAAGATTAGTGCCTTTGATAAAGAATTTTTCATGGTTTGGCGTATACAGATTCGGACCATCTATGTATACAAACTTAGTTTTTTTAGCTTGAGAAAACATCGATAAGCTAACCAAAGTTAATAACACCAGGAAAATTTTTGTTATTTTTTTCATTTTTTAAAATTTTAAGCAAATTTACATTACTGTGGCTTTCGCTATTGATATTTTAAGCTAAATTTTATCAGTTTTACAACAATCCAAATTGTTCAAAATGATGCGTAAAATGTTTTCTGTGCATCAACTCCATCATTTCTTTATTGAGTTTTCCAAAGACAAAATGCATATGCTCCGCTTCTGGATTTTCTCTATAATAAATCTGATATTTCTGAAGATTTTCTAAAAATTTCTCTTTGGCTTGCTCCAGATTTTTATACTTCAGCTCTGGTAAAGTTCCATCTTCTGGAAGGAACGGCGCAGGAAAATCTTTTGGCATTTTTCGGTGATTGTATAGAGAATCTTGATACTTTTCTAAATGCTCTTCTGGCGTAAAACATTTCTCAACTTCTGGTTCTCCAATGCTGTACAACAATGTAGTTTCTAGATGTTCCAACATTTGCTGAGCAGTCATTTTACCCCAATTCGGCTTCGTATTTTCAGTTAAACCATTCAATAATTTTTGAATATTTCTTCTGTTTAATTCAATGAAAGGAGATTTTTTTGCCACCAAAGTCAAAATGGTAGCGACACAAACTACTTCTTCTCTTTGATTCACTACCTCAACCAACCATTTTACCACTCCACTTGGAATATTTCTACCTTTTACTCCTCTGTTGATTTTTTCTTTCGCCGTCAAATAAACGGTAATGGTATCATCAGCATAAACTGGCTTAAAGAAACTTGCATTTTCTAAGCCGTAATTGGCAATAACCGGCCCTTTCTTTCCTGAAACAAACAATCCTGCAGCTGCGGAAAGAATGAAATATCCATGAGCAACGGTCTTGTCAAAAATAGTTCCGTTTAAGCTGGTTGCATCTGTATGTGCATAAAAATGATCCCATGAAACATTAGAAAAATTCACAATATCTGCTTCCGTAACAGTTCTACCTGCGGTTTCTAGAGAATCTCCAACTTCCACTTCTTCAAAATATTTCTGGAAGGGATGTTTATCGCTGAATTTCTTTTCTGCTCCTTGCGTATAAACTTTGGCAATCGCCGTCAAAACATCTGGCGAACCTTGAATCGCAGTTTTTTGTAAAAAGAAATGAAGTCCGTTTAAACCTCCCATTTCTTCGCCACCACCAGCTCTACCAGGACCACCATGCATTAAAGTTGGCAACGGAGAACCGTGACCTGTGCTTTCTTTGGCATTATCTCTATTCAAAACAAAGATTCTTCCATGAGAACTCGCCATTTTCCAAGAAGTTTCTGCCACAAATTTCTCATCATGAGAAACAATAGAACCTACCAAACTTCCTTTTCCTCTTTTTGCTAAAGCAGCAGCTTCTTCAGCATCTTTGTAAGGCATTATTGTAGAAACAGGGCCAAATGCTTCGAGTTCGTGAGATATATTTTTTTCAAAAGGTTTGTCGTTATAGAAAACTTTAGGCGTGAAAAAAGCTCCATTTTCGTAATTTGCTTCTACCAAATCATGCTTTCCATCGTAGATGAGTTCTGTTTCAGCTTTTAAGAGATTTACTTTTTCTTCTAAAATCTGCATTTGTTCTTTTCCAACAATAGAGCCCATTTTGGTTTCTCTGCTTAATGGATTTCCGATTTTAGTTGCATCTAAAGCTTTTGACAAAGCATTTTGAACATCACCAACTAAATTTTCAGGAACAATAATTCTACGGATTGCCGTACATTTTTGTCCAGCTTTTGTGGTCATTTCATTTTTAACTTCTTTGATAAACAAATCAAATTCTGGAGTTCCCGGCTTTGCATCTAACCCAAGAATAGAACAGTTCAAAGAATCGGCTTCCATATTAAAACGAACTGCATTTCCCGAAATTGATGGAAGCGCTTTCAGTTTTCTACCAGTATTTGCGGAACCTGTAAACACTACAGAATCTCCATCTTTTACAAAATCTAAAATATTGCCAGGTTCGCCACAAATCAATTGAACTGCACCTTCTGGAAGATAACCACTTTCTATCATATCTTTGAAAACCTCATTCGTAAGATAAGAGCTGTAAGGTGAAGGTTTTACAACAGCTGGAACTCCTGCTAAAAGTGATGTAGACAATTTTTCTAACATTCCCCAAACCGGAAAATTATAGGCGTTAATTTGTACAGAAACCCCTTCACTTGGTGTGAGAATATGTGTTCCGAGATGCGTTCCGCTGGCAGAAATTTTCTGAGTGTCTCCATCTACCCAAAATGGTGTATTGGGAAGCATTCTTTTCGCCAAACCTGAATAGGTGAAAAAAGTACCGAAACCTCCTTCTATATCTACCCAAGAATCAACATGAGTGGCTCCGGTTTTATAAGAAAGTTCATAATATTTTTTCTTTCTTTCTAAAAGATACAATGCAATTTTTTTAAGCATTTCACCACGGTCGTAGAAAGTCATAGAAGACAGGTTTTTATAACCTGTGGTTCTTCCAAAATGCAATGCTTCTTCAAAATCTAGTCCCGAAGTATCTGAAATGGCAACTAATTCTCCGTTTACAGCATTGTAAAGCGGAATCTCGTGACCGTTTCCTTCAATCCATTGTCCTGATATGTAGTTTTTAAGTTTCATATGTTAATGTGATGATGTGATAATTAGATAATTAGATAATTCTAAAATTAAAAAATTTGGCGCCATTACTTCGTCCAAACAGAGTAATCTACAATTTTGGTGGGCGTTTGTTCTACAAATTCTGTGTACGGTTCGCACGGTTGAATGGCAATGTGACCTTCACGAGCCAATTCTTGATAAATAGCAGTTCCTTTGGTTTTCCATGCTATCATTTCGTCTGAAACTTCGCGAATAACTTTCGCAGGACTACCAACTATCAATTTTCTATTTTCCGAAATAAAACCTGTGGGAACGAAACTCAACGCGCCGATAATGCATTCGTTTCCAATTTTGGCATTGTCCATCACTACGGAATTCATCCCAACCAAACAATTTTTGCCAATGTGCGCCGAATGAATAATCGCACCATGACCAATGTGAGCCGATTCTTCTAAAATAGTGGGAATTCCTGGAAAAACGTGAAGCGTACAGTTTTCTTGAACGTTTGCGCCGTCTTTGATAATGATTTTTCCCCAATCTCCACGCAAAACAGCATTAGGACCAATGTATACTTCTTCTCCAATTTCTACATTTCCAATAATTACCGCTTGAGGATGAATGTATGCTGATTTTCTAATGATGGGTTTTATGCCGTGGTATGAATAAATGTTCATTTTTACAGATTTACGTTTTCAATGATCATTGCGTAACCTTGTCCAACTCCGATGCAGAGCGTACAAAGTGCATATTTTTTATTTTTTTTCTGTAATTCTAAAGCAGCAGTTCCTACAATTCTGGTTCCTGACATTCCGAGAGGATGACCTAATGCAATCGCGCCACCATTTGGATTTAGTCGTTCGTCTTTTGCATCAATTCCTAATTCCTGTAATACAGATAATGCCTGTGCTGCAAAAGCTTCATTGAGTTCAATAATATCCATATCTTCCAACGAAAGATTGGCTCTAGAAAGTGCTTTTTTGGTCGCTTCTACTGGACCTATTCCCATAATTCTAGGCTCTACACCAACCACTGCGCTTGAAATAATTTTTGCCAATGGCTTCAAATTATATTTTTTCACTGCGTCATCACTTGCTAAAATCATGGCAGCAGCTCCGTCATTTAAGCCAGAAGAATTTCCTGCAGTAACACTTCCTCCTTCTTTTTTGAAAGCAGGTCTTAGCTTCGCCAATTTATCTAAAGTAGTATCTGGTTTTACAAATTCGTCTTTTGAAAAGATTTTTGACTCGCCTTTTTTTTGTGGAATTTCAACGTTTACAATTTCTTGAGCTAATCTTCCTGAATTTTGAGCAGAAGTAGCTTTTAGCTGAGAAAGCAATGCAAATTCATCTTGCGCTTCTCTGGAAATTTTATAGATTTCAGCTAGATTTTCTGCGGTTTCTCCCATTCCATCAACTCCATAGAGTTCTTTCATTTTGGGATTAATAAACCTCCACCCAAAACTGCTATCAAACAACTGAACATCTCTACCAAAAGGTTGAGCTGATTTACTCAAAACATAAGGCGCTCTAGTCATCTGTTCAACTCCACCTGCAATGTAAAAATCGCCTTCTCCAATTGCAATTGCTCTGTACGCATTGGCAATTGCTGCCATTCCAGAAGCGCATAATCTGTTCACGGTTTCTCCGCCAATTTTTATAGGAAGTTCTGCCAAAAGTGAAGCCATTCTTGCGACATTTCGATTGTCTTCGCCAGCTTGATTGGCACAACCCAAAATTACGTCTTCTATTTCTTCGGCAGGAATTTGTGGACTTCTCTTTACAATTTCCTTCAAAACGATGGCTGCTAAATCATCTGCTCTTACGTCTGATAAGCCTCCTTGAAATTTAGCAATAGGTGTTCTGATGTAATCTATGATGTATACTTGTTTCATATTTTTAATGAGATAATTAGATGATGTGGTAATGTGATAATTAAAAAATCAGCACATTTTCACACTAACACATCTATAAATCAACTACTTTTTTATCAATTTTATAAACAGTTCCTCTGAAACTTGCGACCACCACTTTATGCTGATTGGTAATCGTAATATCATAAACTGCCGTTTTTCTGGTATCTGCCATGAGAATACTTTCGGCAATAAGCGTGTCTCCTAAACGTACTGCTTTGGTAAAATTAATCATGCAATTGAGCGCAACTGCTGCATCTCCCATATTGTTAGAAGAAAATGCCAATGCAGAATCCGCAAACGCAAAAGTTACTCCGCCATGAACCGTTTTTAAGCCATTAATCATCTCTTTTTTGATGGGCATTTCAATCAAACAGTAATGTTCGCGAACCTCAACCAGTTTTATCTCCATCCATTGAGAGAAAAAATCTTGATTGAGCATATATTGTGCGGTTTCTAATGGTGTCATTTATTATAAAATTGTAAAGTCGTTAATTTGTAAAATTGTGTAGTTGATTTATTTAAGTTTTCTGCCTTTTAAAAAGCTATTGTATATGGTGAAAATTAACACAAATACTGTTAAAATCAACCATTTATCTTGGAAAAACTGTACAAAAGTATCCTCAGAATTGTTGATAAACTTATTCATAAAAAAACTCATCGGAACAATAATGACGAAAGATACAATTGCGTTTATGATTGCAATAATTAGTTTTGGATTCATTCTCTTTTATGTTTTTTAAATATAGTTTCCCAAGTGATTTCTTTATTTCTATTGATGTAATTTCCTATGAAAAAAAGTATAAACATTAATCCTAGAACAACCAAGTTTTTATTTAATTCGTTTTTAAAATATTCTATTATTGATACATCAATTTCGTTGTAAAAATATCCCAGAACAGAATAAATCAAAACAAAGGTTACGGATTGGATTAGACTTTTTATAAATTCTTTTTTCATAATCAATAGATTTTAATTCAATTTTCTAAGCAACGGACTTTGTCTGTAGCGTTCTTCTTGGTATTCTTCGTAGAGATTTTGTAAGACTTCCGAAATTTTTGAAAAGCCAATTTCTTTTCCCCAATTCAATAATCCTTTCGGATAATTTACGCCTTTTTGCATCGCTGTTTCTATGTCTTCATCATTGGCAATTCCTAATCTTTTAGCTTCCACCGCTTCATTAATCAACATAGAAATAATTCTCATGAAAATCATTTCATACAGACTTTCATCTTTTACAATTTCTTGATTCTTGACTCTTGATTCTTGATTCTGTTCAGAATAATCATAAAAACCTTTACCTGTTTTTCTGCCAAGTAATTTGGCTTCATTCATTCTTTGTTGAAGCAAGGAAGGTTTATATTTGGGATCGAAAAAATAATCCTGATAAACAGTTTTCGTTACCGAAAAATTAACATCAATCCCTATTAAATCCATCAATTCAAATGGTCCCATTTTAAAATTTCCAAGAGATTTCATCGCGTCATCTACTTGTTCTGGAGTTGCCAAATTTTCTTCCACAATTCTCAAAGCTTCACCATAAAAAGGTCTTGCAATTCTGTTGACAATAAAACCGGGAACATCTTTAGCAATGATAGGAGATTTGCCCCAAGATTTCATTAAATCTACGATTTCTTGAGCCAAATCATTCTCAGTTAACAACCCTGGAATAACCTCAACTAAGGGCATTAATGGCGCTGGATTGAAAAAATGAATTCCAATAAAACGTTCAGGATTTTTAAGTTCTGCCTGAAGCGAAGTAATGGAAATAGACGAAGTATTAGAACCCAAAATACATTTTTCTGAAACATAAGTTTCTAACTCGGCGAAAACTTTTTGCTTGATTTCTTTATTTTCAATAATGGCTTCTATGACCAAATCACAATCTTTCAATTCCTTGATTTCTTGACAAGGCTTAATTTGATTGAAAATTTCTAAAGATTTTTCAGTAGAAATTTTTCCTTTTTCCTCTAATTTATCTAATGTGGTTTTTAAATTTTTTAGAGATTTTTCGGTTTGTGAGAAGTTGGCATCGTATAAAAAAACCTCGCAATGTGCAGTAGCTGCCACTTGCGCAATGCCAATTCCCATAGTTCCTGAGCCGATTATTCCTATTTTTGAGATTCCAGATTCCAGATTCGAGACTCTAGACTCTTGGTTCTTGATTCTTGATTCTTTCATCTTTTTTATTTTCCTGTATAATTGGGTTTTCTTTTTTCCAAAAATGCAGTAACGCCTTCTTTGAAATCTTGGGTTTCTGCTGCGTCTTGTTGATAAATTCCTTCTAAATCTAACTGCTCTTTTAAATCGTTTTCATAAGAATGATTGAATGCTTTTTTGGTTAATGCAATCGCTTTTGTTGGTAAATGAGAAAGCGTTTCCAGCACTTCCATAGATTTTGCAGAAAATTCTGAATCACCGAAAACATCTGCAATTAAACCTAGTTTAAATGCATCATTTGCCGTGAGTTTTTTTCCTGTAAAAGCAAGATAATTCGCTTGTTGACGTCCTACTAACTTTGGCAACCAATACGTTCCACCAGTATCGGGAATTAAGCCAATATTTACAAAAGCTTGAGAGAAATAGGAATTTTCTGTAGCCAAACAAATATCACAAATCAGCGCCAACATTGCTCCAGCTCCAACTGCAGGACCATTCACCAAAGAAACGACTGGCTTTCTGCAATGTGCAATTTCTTCTACTAAAGGATTGTAATAGTCTACCACCATTTTCTGAATCACTCTTTCTTCTTCTACATTTCCGAGTGAAAGTGCTTCCTTCAAATTTTGTCCCGAACAAAAAGCTTTTCCTCTGCCAGAAAGTGCTACACAACGCACATTTTCATCTTCATTGCATTCTACAATAAAGTTTTTCAACTCTTGGAGTAAAATTTTATTGAGTGAATTGTAGGTTTCGGGCTGATTGAGATAAGCGATTTTCAACTTACCCTCGAAATGGGTTTCTATTTCTATCTGAGTGTACATTTTCTTTAGAATTGTTAATTTGTAAAATCGTAAAGTCGTTTTTACAAATCTAATGTTTTTATGTGATTTTTTTTGGTTCTGCGATTTTGCAACTTTACAGTTCTACAATTTTACGTTAATGACATTTAAAATAATCAAAAGGTTCTAAACAATCTTGGCACTGATAACTGGCTTTGCAAAGTGTGGAACCAAATCTGCTGATTTGCGTAGTGTTTTCACTGCCACATCTCGGACATTTTTTGGGAATGTGAAGATGATTTTCATCTGCGCCTTTTTCTGGTGGAACAATTCCGTAAGCTTTTAGTTTTTCTCTGGCTTCATCAGTCATCCAATCTGTAGTCCAAATCGGAAAGATTTTGGTAACTACTTTTGCAGAAATTCCTTTTTCTTTAAATAGTTTGATAATATCTTCTTCGATATTAAACATAGCGGGACACGCAGAATAAGTAGGCGTAATGATGATTTCTGCTTCTGTTTCAGAAATCATTTTTGCATCACGAACAATCCCGAGTTCCACGATGTTAATTACTGGAATTTCGGGGTCTGGAATCTGAGTGAGTATTTCTAAAAGATTCTGCATTGTTTTTTAACGCAAAGAGCGCAAAGATTTATTTTATTTTATCGAAAATAGATTTTCCATTTCACTTCGTTTCATTCAGAATGACAGTATGTTAAAAAACTTCCAGTTTCTGACTTCAGACTTCCAACTTTCTACCAAACACAATTAGGATACGTTCTTTGCATATACTGAAGTTCGCACAAAATATATCCAAAATATTCGGTGTGAATTCCTTTTCTGCTGCCTTTTTGCATAAATTCTGAAGTTGGAACTTCTAAACCAAATTTGGCAAAATCTTCTGCAATTTTAGCTTTCCATTCTTCGTGAAGTTGTTTGGAAGCAGGAATTAAATTCAGTGCCACCAAATTTTCCTCTTCTTCTACTTCATCAAAAAGTCCACCTGTGTATTCCCAAAGATTTTCGAGAGCCGCTTCTATTCTTTTTCGGCTTTCTTCGGTTCCTTGAGCAAAAATGCGCATCCAAGTTTCGGTATGAGTATAGTGATATTTTACTTCTTTCAGAGATTTTTGAGCAATGGCTCTCAGTTCTTCATCTGCAGAATTGCTTAAATTTTCGTACAATAAATTTTGGTAAACCGCAAAGAAATAAACCTTCATAATGGTATTAGCATAATCTCCGTTTGGTAATTCTACCAATTGAGCATTGAGGTATTCTTTTTCCACACGAAGCATGGCAAAATCATCTGCAGTTCTGCCATCATTAAATAAATTTGCCGCTAAATTGTAGAAATTATTGGCTTGACCCAATTGATCAAGAGCGATATTAATTATTGCAATATCTTCTTCCAAGTACGGACCTTTTCCGCACCATTCTGCCAATCTTTGCCCCATAATCAGGGAATCATCTGCGAGTTTTAGGAGGTAGTTTTTCATTTTTTTAGAATCAAGAAATAAGAACCGAGAACCAAGATAAAAAAGTCTTACATCTTGATTCTTGAATCTAATTGTCTGTTTTACATATTCTTCACATCATTAGGAATTTGGTAAAAAGTAGGATGACGATAGAGTTTATCATCTGCAGGATCAAAGAATGCTTCTTTGTCTATTCCTTCGCTTGTTACCACATATTTACTAGGAACTACCCAAATAGAAGTTCCTTCTCCGCGTCTTGTATAAACGTCTCTAGCGTTTTGAAGTGCCAGTTCTGCAGTTGGCGCTTGAACTGTTCCTGCGTGTTTATGAGAAAGTCCTGGTTTGGTTTGGATAAAAACTTCCCACATATCAAGGTTATTCATTATTTTAAATTATAGATTTTAGATTTTAGATTTTTTATAATTTTATTTTAAACTCTGATTCAATGTATTTTAAAATTTCCATGAAGTTTTGTAATTCATCAATTTCGGGATAATGTTCTGAGTAGGTTTGGGGATTAGAGTAAAAAAATTGATTAAAAACATTACCATTCCTGTACATTACATTATATCCAACTCCATCCATTACTTCTGTATGACTAATTTCTATATCATATTTTTTGGTTTCATCATTTAAAACTACAGTTTTTTTCTCTCTTTTGTAGTTAAAGTAATCTTCTTTTGGTAAGTATTGAATATTTCTAATTTCAAAATTCATAAATGTCTTATCTGAACATTGAAATTTGGTTACTTCTGGATTTTCACTATTGTATTCATCTGAACTTGTTTGAATTGGAAAAAACCAACTAATTAATTCAGCATTACATTTATTATTTTTAAAATATATTCTAAATATTTTTCCTCCATTTGTTAGAGAAAAATCTTTATAAATTCTAATTTCTTGTTCATTCTCAATTTTTTCAGGAATTTGTGCATAATAATCTGCACTTCTTCTTTGTTGAGCATTTAAAGAAATGGTTAGAAATAAAAATAATATTTGAAAAAGAATTTTCATTTTATAAATTATCTAATTAACTCATTTTCAAATTTTCCTGTTTTGTAGCATACGCAATCGCAGCTTCTTTTACCCAAGCGTTTTCTGCTTGTGCTTTTCTTTTGGTTTCGAGGCGTTTTTTATTGCACGGTCCGTTTCCTTTTAAGATTTCATTAAATTCATCCCAAGGTAAATCACCAAAATCATAATGCCCCGTTTCTTCGTTCCATTTTAAATTTTTATCTGGAACTTTCAGTCCTAAAAATTCTGCTTGAGGAACGGTAACATCTACAAATCTTTGGCGGAGCGAATCGTTGCTTTCTCTTTTTACTCGGTAATTCATAGATTTTTGAGAATTAGGAGAAGCGTTATCATTCGGACCAAACATCATCAAAGCTGGCCACCAAAATCTGTCTAATGCATCTTGAGCCAATTGTTTCTGTTCTTTAGTTCCACGACAAAGCGTCATCAGGATTTCGTAACCTTGTCTTTGGTGAAAAGATTCTTCTTTACAAATTCTGAGCATCGCTCTGGAATAAGGGCCGTAAGAATTTCCCATCAACATTACTTGATTCATAATGGCAGCACCATCTACCAACCAGCCAATCGCTCCAATATCTGCCCAACTTAACGCGGGATAATTGAAAATACTAGAATATTTGGCTTTTCCAGAAAGCATATCATTATAGGTAGAATCTCTATCTGCGGCTATTTCTCCGTTGTTCAGCGTTTCTGTAGCGGCATATAAATACAAACCGTGACCTGCTTCGTCCTGAATTTTTGCCAAAAGTGCCATTTTTCTTCTCAAACTTGGCGCTCTGGTAATCCAATTGGCTTCTGGCAACATTCCCACTACTTCAGAATGAGCATGTTGAGAAATCTGTCTTACCAGAAGTTTTCTGTAATCTTCTGGCATCATATCTTTGGGTTCTACCTTATTTTCGGCTTGAACGTATTGTAAAAATTTTTCTGTATCCATATTTTTGCTTTCAGCTTTCGGCAATCTGCTTTCAGCATTTTTTAAATTTTTTAATACAATATTTTTTTGATTATGAGCTCTTTTTCAGCTGATTGCAGAAAGCATACAGCGATAAGCCAAATCATAATTTCCCGTCGCTTAAATCGTCTTTTATATAAATCCCTACTTTAGAATTTACAAATTCTCCTGCCACGAAGTTTATTTTTTGGTCTCCGTTGGTAATTTCATACTCTTTGAAAAAGTAAACTTGCCCTTCATAAGGTCCTTTTACTTCTACTTTTTTGTTGACACAATGCCAATAATGGTTCCAAATATTTGTGCCATTTATTTTAAACTCTTCGTTTTCATCGATGGCTTTTGCGAATTTCCAATTGACCATTTTTTTAATTTTTTAGAATGAATTATACATCATAGTTCAGCATCACGATATTAGTAGTTGGGTGACACTGACAAGTTAACACAAAACCTCTTGCGACTTCGTCTTCGGTAAGCGCAAAGTTTTTTTCCATAAAAACCTCACCTTCCATCACTTGAGCTTTGCAGGTGCAACAAACACCACCTTTACAAGCAAACGGAACCGGTAAGTTTTCTTTCAATGCTTTATCTAAAATACTTTCTTTTTTAGAATTGAGATGAATAGAATATTCATCATCATCTATAATTAACGTCACAAAACTTTCTAAGTTGGGTATTTTCTTGAATTCCTCGCTCATTTCTGCATTATCTTCATCATCTGGAGCAGAGAAATATTCATATAAAACCTGCAACGCAGGAACTTTTCTTTCTTTTTTCAGAAAATCCGAAGTGGACTTAATCATTTCGGTGGGTCCACAAATAAAAAACGTAGAATCTTCTGGTTTTATTTCGGAATTTTTATCTAAAAGTTTACCTAACTTTTCAGTAGTGATTCTCCCTTCAAAAAGAGCATCTTCTTGTGGTTCTCTACTCAAAACATGCGTAACCTGAAATCGCTCTGGAAATCTCTCTTTCAAAGCATCTAATTCTTCTTTGAGCAAAATATTTTGAGAATTTTTATTGCCAAAAAACAATAAAACTTTAGCATTTGGCTCTTGAAACAATGCTTCTTTGAGATTAGACAAAACTGGAGAAACACCGCTTCCTGCTGCTATTCCTACATAATTTTTATGATTAGATGCGTGATAATTGGTACAGAAATTTCCCATTGGTTGTTGCACTTCTACCTCATCATTTTCTTTAAGATTTTGGTTAAGATAGGTAGAAATAGTACCATTTTCCATCTGTTTAACTAAAATGGAAAGCGTTTGAGAATTTTCTGAAGGAGCATCTATGATAGAATACGAACGGCGAAACTCTTCTTCACCGAAATTAAACTTGAGGTTAAGATATTGCCCCTGTTTAAATTTAAATTTATCTTGTATAGAAGAAGGTATTTCGAAGGTGATTCTCACTGCTTCATCTGTAACCTTCTGAATTTTAGCTACTTTTAATGTATAAAAATGGTTCATATCAATTCATTTCTTCGGAAGTAAGCCGATGTCAACAAATATAATATTTTATGCGAAAAATAAAAGATAAATTTATTTTTTACCAATCACGCCATAGAGTAAAACATTTTGAAGAAAACGAATATGCCTTTCTAAATCAAAATTTTCTTCTGGAATGTATCGGTAAACGTTATTCAGTACATTGAGGGAAAACTTGGTGGTCAACATTAAATTTTCGTCATCTTTTAAACCCAAAGAAAGCAAATATTCTTTGATGACTTCTTCTGCAAGGTCTTTATAATCATTAATCTTTTGAAAATATTTATGTTGTTCTTTAAAATCTACTTTTAATCTATAAATATTGGTAAAAAAAACATCGAACATCTTTACATTATTATACATTGAGGTAAGATGATTTACGACTAAGATTCTAACTTTTTCAAAAGCAGATAGGCTAGGATTTTTGAGATCATCATTTCTCTGCATAAATCTATTTGACACATCATTACTAATCCACTCCATAATTTCTTCTTTAGATTTAATGTGTGCATAAAGTGATGCAGCTTTTACATTCATCACTTCTGCTATGTCTCTCATAGAGGTATCTGCAAAACCTCTTTTATAGAACAATTCAAGAGCTACATTTAGTATTTCTTGTTGTCTCGGAGTGAGATTCTTCATTGGTATTTGTGTTTTCAACAAATATACAATATAAATTTTCTAAAAAAATTAACATTATATAATAAAACAAATAAAAATTATGAATTTTATTTATCAAACACCTAACCATAAACCAGAAACAATGTCAACATCCAAACTCAATAATATATAAAATTCAGAAATTTTGTCTATAAAAATTTTAAGAAATTACAGAAATCAGGAAATTTTGACCTAAAAATTATTTTAGAATACATTTTGAAGCATACCAATCAAAACCATTAATATGAACTTAAACCAATATACCACAAAATCACAAGAAGCCATTCAAAAAGCACAACAAATTGCGCTGGATTTTGGCCATCAAAGCATTGAAACTCAACATTTATTAGAAGGAATTCTTCAAGTAGATGAAAATATTTCTGCCTTCCTGATGAAAAAATCAGAAGCAGACCTTAATCTTATTAGAGAAAAAAACCGTGAAGTCTTAGAAAAACTCCCAAAAGTAGAAGGTGGAAACATTTACCTTTCTCAATCAGCAAATAAAATTCTTTTAGACGCACCGAATGTTGCCAAAAAAATGGGCGATGAATATGTAACCATTGAGCATCTTTGGCTTTCACTTTTAGAGGTAAATTCTGAAGTTTCTAAAATTTTAAAAGATTTTGGAGTAACTAAAAATTCATTAGAAGCCGCCATCAAAGAATTGAGAAAAGGAAGCAAAGCAACTTCGGCAAGTTCAGAAGAAACTTATCAAAGTTTAAACAAATATGCTAAAAACTTCAACGAACTCGCCGCAGAAGGAAAACTAGACCCTGTAATTGGTAGAGACGAAGAAATAAGAAGAGTTTTACAAATTTTATCAAGAAGAACCAAAAACAACCCGATTCTCATTGGCGAACCAGGTGTAGGTAAAACCGCTATTGCAGAAGGAATTGCTCATAGAATTATTTCAGGTGATGTTCCAGAAAATTTAATGGACAAAACCATTTATTCACTAGATATGGGCGCATTAATTGCTGGCGCAAAATACAAAGGTGAGTTCGAGGAGCGTTTGAAATCTGTAGTGAATGAAGTTATCAAAAGTGACGGACAAATCATTCTCTTCATCGATGAAATTCACACTTTAGTAGGAGCTGGTGGTGGAGAAGGCGCAATGGACGCTGCTAATATTTTGAAACCTGCATTGGCAAGAGGAGAACTTAGAGCGGTAGGTGCAACTACACTAAACGAATATCAAAAATATTTTGAAAAAGATAAAGCTTTAGAAAGACGTTTCCAAAAAGTAATGGTAGAAGAACCAGACACAGAATCTGCGATTTCTATCTTGAGAGGAATTAAAGATAAATACGAAGCGCATCATAAAGTAAGAATAAAAGACGAAGCCATTATTGCTGCCGTAGAAATGTCTCAAAGATATATTTCAGACAGATTTTTACCAGATAAAGCCATCGACTTGATCGATGAAGCTTCCGCAAAACTAAGAATGGAAATCAATTCTAAACCTGAAGAATTAGATGTTCTCGACAGAAAATTAATGCAGTTAGAAATAGAACTCGCTGCAATTTCTAGAGAGAAAAATGAATTGAAAATCAATCATCTGAAAGAAGATATTGCAAAAATTCAGGAACAAAGAAACGAAATCCATGCAAAATGGCTTGGCGAAAAGCAAAAATCTGAAGATTTAACCGCCATTAAAAAAGAAATAGAGTCTCTGAAATTAGAAGCAGAAAGAGCTTCTAGAATCGGTGATTACGCAAAAGTTGCCGAAATACAATACGGTAAACTTAGAGAAAAAGAGGAAGATTTAAAAAAATTAGAACTCGAAATGCAAAATCATCAGAATGAGCTCATCAAGGAAGAGGTAACCGCTGAAAACATTTCAGAAGTGATTGCAAAATGGACTGGAATCCCAGTAACCAAGTTGCTTCAATCTGAAAGAGAAAAATTGTTAAATCTAGAAACCGAACTCCACCACAGAGTGGTAGGTCAAGAAGAAGCGATTTCTGCTGTTTCAGACGCAATTAGAAGAAATAGAGCTGGATTAAATGACGAGAAAAAACCTATCGGAAGTTTCCTTTTCCTTGGAACCACTGGAGTTGGTAAAACTGAATTAGCAAAAGCTTTGGCTGAGTTTCTATTCGATGACGAGAACAACATGACTAGAATAGACATGAGTGAATACCAAGAAAGACATTCCGTTTCAAGATTGGTTGGTGCGCCTCCAGGTTATGTAGGTTATGATGAAGGCGGACAATTAACCGAAGCAGTGAGAAGAAGACCTTATTCTGTAGTGCTTTTGGACGAAATAGAAAAAGCGCATCCAGATGTTTTCAACACGCTTTTACAAGTTTTAGACGATGGAAGATTAACCGATAATAAAGGAAGAGTAGTGAATTTTAAAAATTCTATCATTATTATGACTTCCAACCTTGGCTCGCATATTATTCAGGAACGTTTTGACGCTGCACAGCGTGACAAAGATGATAATATAGATTTTGAAACTCTAGAAGCAACCAAAGAAGAAGTTTTCGGATTATTGAAACAATCTCTTCGTCCAGAATTTTTAAACAGAATAGATGAAGTGGTGCTTTTCCAACCGTTAAGCAAATCAGAAATTGGTAAAATCGTGAATTTCCAATTAAGAGGCTTCAATCAAATGCTAGAAAAGAGAAACATCATCTTAACTGCGACTGAAGACGCTTTAAAATATCTAACCAACAAAGGTTACGACCCTACATTTGGAGCTAGACCATTAAAAAGAGTTCTTCAACAAGAAGTTCTAAACAGATTATCTAAAGAAATTCTCGCAGGAAAGATAAATAATGGAGAGAGAATCACTTTAGATTATTTCGAAGAAAGCGGATTGGTTTTCAGACCAGTTGAAATATAACATTCATATTTTTCATATATAACTAACCATTTAAGTTTTTCATAGGAGATCCGTCTGGAATTTTTCAGGCGGATTTTTCTATTTTGATAACTTTACAAAAAAAATATCTAAAAAATAAAAAGTTTCTAGCATTTCACCCTAATATTACAAAATCAACAATAAAAAAAACCTAACAAAATTACATAATTCATAAAGATTTAAGTTAATTTAATATTCATTTATCAAAGAAAAAACACATCTATTAAATAAAAATCAACACTTTTTGAAAAAAAATTAAAAAAAAATATTGCACATTAAATTTCAACTCTATATATTCGCAACTGTGAATTAAAAACAATTTTATTAAAAATTAATTTGATATGAAGAAATTACTATTCGGAGTTATAGCGCTAGGTATGTTAGCAGCATGTAACACAACAGAGGAAACTGCAAACTTAACAGAAGACACAAATGCTAGAACAGCAACTGCATCTAGAAAATCTTGTCCATCTGAAGAAATCAGAGCAGAATTACTTAAAAATGACGCAAAAGCAAGAGCAAGATTTGCTGCAATAGAAGCGGGAACTGAAAAATTCATTCAAGCTAAAAAATTAGGAAGAGTATTAGCTGATGGAACAGTTGAAATCCCTGTAGTTGTAAATTTATTATACAGAACTACAGCAGAAAATCTTTCTGATGCTAGAATAGCAGAACAAATCGCTGTTCTTAACAAAGACTTCGGAGCAACTAACTCTGATGTTAATAAAATCCCAGCTGAATTCGCTTCAGTAGCAGCTGGTGACACTAAAGTAAGATTCAGATTGGTAAAAACAGTAAGAAAATCAACTACTGTAAGATCTTGGAAAACCAATGACGCTATGAAAAAAGCTTCTACTAAAGGAATAGACGCTACAGACCCAACTCAATATTTCAACATTTGGGTTGTAGGTGACATGGGAAGCATCTTAGGATACGCTACTTTCCCAGAATCTGCTGGTCAGTGGAATGATGGAGTTGTTTTAGCTTCTAAATACACTGGCGTAACAGGTGCTACTGCTCCATACAACTTAGGAAGAACCGCAACTCACGAAGTAGGTCACTATTTAAATCTTCGTCACATTTGGGGAGATGCAACTTGTGGAAACGATTTCGTAGCTGACACTCCTACTCAAACAAGTTCTAATGGAGGTTCACCAACTTATCCTTTATACAATACTTGTGGTGGTGTACAAAGATCTGTAATGTTCATGAACTATATGGATTATGTATATGATTCTGCAATGTATATGTTCTCTGCTGGTCAAAGAGACAGAATGCAAGCTGTAGTAGCTGCAGGAGGAGCTAGAGCAGGATTAAGAAACTTATAATTCTTATTTTTTAAAAATATCAGGATTGTCTTTTTTGACAATCCTTTTCCATTGGTCTGAAAAATTAAAAATCAAATAAAATCAACTATGAAGAAATTACTTTTCGGTGCATTTGCACTTGGAACACTAATCGCGTGTAATTCAAACGACTCAACTGAAACACTAACAGAAAACACCAGCATTGCTTCTAGAAGAAGTTGCCCTTCTGAAAAATTAAGAGCAGAAAGATTAAAAAGCGACCCTAAACTCATGGCAAAATACATCGCCAATGAAGAAAAAGCCAACAAATTCGAACAAGCTCTAAAGCTTGGAAGAATAAATGCTGATGGCTCTGTAGACATCCCAGTAGTAGTAAATGTATTATACAGAACTACCTCTGAGAACGTTTCTGACGCGAGAATCGCTGAGCAAATTGCAGTTTTAAATGCAGATTTCGCAGGAACAAACACTGATGCTTCTAAAATTCCTACAGAATTTTCTACTATTAAAGCTGGTGATACTAAAGTGAGATTTCACCTGATTAAAACGGTAAGAAAAGCTACTACTAAAACTTCTTGGAGCACCAATGACGCTATGAAAAAATCTTCAACTGGCGGAATTGATGCTACTTCACCAGCTAGCTACTTCAACCTTTGGATAGTAGGTTCTATGGGTGGAGTTTTGGGTTATGCAACTTTTCCAGAATCTGCTGGAACAGCTGTAGATGGCGTAGTAATTGCCGCTCCGTATTTTGGTAAAACCGGCGCTACTTCTCCATTTAACTTAGGAAGAACAGCTACTCACGAAGTAGGTCATTATTTAAATCTTCGTCACATTTGGGGAGATGCTACTTGTGGTAGTGATTTAGTATCCGATACTCCTACTCAAACAAGTGAAAACTATGGTAAACCAACTTATCCTCTTTATAATACTTGTGGAGGTGTAAAAAGATCTGTAATGTTTATGAACTATATGGATTATGTAGATGATGCAGCAATGTTTATGTTTTCGGCTGGTCAAAAAGCTAGAATTCAGGCAACCGTTGCTTCTTCTGGACCAAGAGCTGGTTTAAGAGTTTACTAAACAACAATATTTATTAACATTAGAATCCCAAGTCAAAATGACTTGGGATTTTCTTATCTATTTTTAAGAAGTATCCAACCAGTTCTGGTGTAATGTCCATCAATTTCCATTACATACCAATAAGTTCCTGAAGGTAATAATCTACCATTATATAATCCATTCCAATTAAATTTTAAAACATCTTCGGCCGTGAAAACTTGAATGCCGAATTTATCAAATATTTTAAGTTTCACATTAGAGAAAAACTCAATATTAGAAACCTTCCACACATCATTATAACCATCTTGATTAGGCGTAAAAGCATTTGGAATAAAAAGCACTGCCGAAGTTGCAACCGCTGTACAACTATTGGTTTGAGATTTTACATAAATCTGATAAATCCCAGCGGACAAATTTTTAAAAATATTAGAAGTTTGCCAATTTACATTGTCTAGAGAATACAAATAAGGAGGATTCCCATTTTCTGCTAAAATTTCTAGAAAATTCTCCCCACTTTTCACTTGAGTAATTATCGGAGTAATACCAGGAGTTACATCAACTGTTTGAATAGCTACACAACCTTTACTATCGGTAAGTTTTACTGAATATTTTCCCGGACTTGAAACTTGTAGCGTTTGACTCACAACTGGTGGAATCGTTTGCCATTCTGCAATAAAACCGGCACCTACATCTAAAACAATATTTTCTCCATCACAAATTGAAGTATCTTTTAAAACAGTGGAAAATGGAGCTTGTAGAATTTTAACTTTTACTTCTTCTCTTTCACTTTCACAACCATTTACCGTTTGTGTAACCCAAAAAGAAAAATCTCCAGCAATTGAAGTATTAGGAATTGGAGCGATTGTATTTCCAGTACCTCCCGTTGAACTAGTATACCATTTCAAATCAGTTCCAACTGCTGACAAAGATGAAGCAATGGAATTTTGGCAAAATTCAAAACTTGAAACGATAGGAGCCGATGGATTATCAATAACATTAACTGTAATTTTCGCTCTCGCACTTTCACATCCATTAACCGTTTGAGTAATCCAAAAATCTTTAACTCCAACCACAGAAGTATCAATAATTGGAGTATTTACACTTCCTATCCCACCAGTTGCAGAAGTATACCAAAGTATATTATTTTCTGGAATCGTGAGAGTTGCGGTAGAATTTCTACAAAAACTAAAACTCCTATTGCTTGGCGCATTAGGATACCCATTGATTTTCACCGTAGAAATACCAGACATTACCCTACAAGAAGTCAAATTTATATTAGTAGATTCACCTACAATAAATCTGAATTGATCATTATTCTGATAACTTCCTGCCGGAATGGTAATATTAGGATTACTTGTTGCGCCAGTTAAATTTGCCCAAGTATTTCCGCCATCTGTACTTTTTTGCCAAATGAAATTTACATTCTGAAAAGTATTAGAGCTCATTTGTGCAGTTAGAATAAAACTCTGTGAATTATCACAAACTCCAGTGGTGAAAAGATTTCCTAAAGTAGCAGTGATAGATGTAGATGGACCACAGGGAGAAAAACTAATATCATCTATCGCCAAGTCATTTCCTATTCCACCTGCAGCGTTATTTATTAAAACCACATCTACTTCAGAGGATGATGGATCAGATTTAAAATCTAGATAAAAATTTTTCCAAACTTCTCCGTTTTCTTCAGGCAAGATTCCAGTAGAAATAGAGCCTAAAATAGCTCCAGTAGTACTTCTGATTTGAAAAGTTACATTAGGCTTAATCACATTCGCTCCTACTCTATGCAAATTAATTATCCAAGCAGAAAAACGGTAAACCTGATTAGAACAAAGATTAGAAACCCTTCTTCTGTAAAACTCTCCTGGGCTATAATCTGCATTTACCACCAACATATTTCCATAAGTTCCAGACGGATCATTGGTATGATCTAATGATTTTTGCCAACCCCAAGGTAAATATTCCGTAGTATTAGAAATGGTATAATAACCATCATTGGGTGGCATTACTGATGAATAAATATAATTGGTAAATGCTGGAGAAACCAATGCTGGAGAAACCGTTTGATAAGAATTATTTACCCTCCCAAAATCTTCTACGAAAATTGGCGCTCCGAAAGAACCTCCGCAGACTTGAGCATTTAACTTCCCTATGAAAACCAAACTAAAAATTAGTGAAAATTTAAAAAAATTTTTCCACGACATTATTGTCTTTTTTTGAGAAGATAAAATTAGGGATTTAAAATTAAAAATCCCGAAATTATTTCGGGATTAATTTATCGTTTTAGTTCCATTTATTAAGAAAGGAAAATCAAATTTAGAATCTGGGTCTGTAGTAAAATAGGTTTCATTCAAATTATTCACTACGAAGTAGAAGCCATTGTTATTTTTAACTTTACTCTGAGGCAAATGTGGTGCAAAATAAAAAAAGTTCGCTCCTTCATATTTAGTAGTCATTTTAAAATAATAATGACCGCTTTGTAAATTTAAATTTGGAATTTTAGCTTTTACACTATAAACCTGATGAGCTTCTGACAGAGAATTAGAATTATAAGCAATTCTATAAACATCTGTTGCCTGAGATTTCAAAAATAAATTAGTAGAAAAATCCCCAAATATTTTACGTGAGGTATTTAATCTTGGATCTCCATCATAAATTTCTAACATCACAGCATTCACTGGGAACACGTCTTCCTCTAATCCTTTAAAAAAATAAAAAGTAAATTCGTCTATATTCCAAGTTTCATTTACTGGAACTACAAAATCATCTCCTATATAATGTCTCCTATTTTGAATAGTAGGATGTGTAAATGAATAAAAACCTAAGTTTATATACCCATTTTCAAGTTCACTCAAAGAAAATCCTGCAGGAGCTTGAACTCCATTAGAACTTACCTTCCCAGTTACCAAAGAACCATTATCATAACTTAAAGAAGTAGTTGTAGAAGTACTCTGCAAACCGTCACTAGAACAACTGATTATAGAAAACACAATTAAATTGGAAAAAATTAGTTTTTTCATGGTATTTTTTTCCAAATATAATAAAAATTCCGTATCCTATTTAGATTTTTTTGCTTTTATCATCATTTCCAGCATATCCCACATTTCTTGTGGAATTTGTTCTAGCATATTAAATTCTCCAGCACCTTGCAACCATTCTCCTCCATCGATGGTTACTACTTCTCCGTTAATGTACGCTGAATAATCAGAAACCAAATAAGCCGCTAAGTTTGACAATTCTTGATGTTCTCCCACTCTTCTCAATGGTACTTTTTTTCTCATGTCAAATTTTTCTGCTAAATCTCCCGGCAATAATCTTTCCCAAGCTCCTTTTGTAGGGAATGGACCCGGTGCAATTGCATTAAAACGAATATTATATTTCGCCCACTCTACCGCTAAACTTCTCGTCATCGCTAGAACTCCCGCTTTTGCACAAGCTGAAGGAACTACATAAGCAGAACCCGTCCAAGAATAAGTGGTAACAATATTAAGTACAGTTCCCGGAATTTTATTATCAATCCAATATTTTCCTACAGAAAGTGTACAGTTTTTGGTTCCTTTCAAAACAATATCCAAAATAGAATCAAAAGCAGAATGCGTCAATCTTTCGGTGGGTGAAATAAAATTTCCAGCAGCATTATTGAGCAAAATATCTATTCTACCAAATTCTTTAATCGCAGCTTCTTTCATCGCTTCTACTTCGTCCCAATTTCTTACATCGCAAGAAACACAAAGTACTTTACCGCCAGTTTCTGCTTCTAATTCTGCGGCAGTTCCTTGTAATTTTTCTAAATTTCTAGAAGTAATCACTACTTTGGCTCCCAATTGTAGAAAATATTTGGTCATGGCTTTCCCCAAACCACTTCCACCACCTGTAACGATGGCTACTTTATCTTTTAATGCATTCTCTTGAAGCATAGGTTGTGTATACATATTCATGACAAGTCTTGTTTAAAATTAATGCTTAAAAGTAAGCATTTATAAAATTCCATGAAAAAAATCTGTTATGTAAAGAAGATGATTCACAAAAAAAGACCGCAAAATTGCGGTCTTTTCTTAAAATATTTTAAAAAACTTCTAGTATCCAAAAATTTCTTCTAAAGAAAGTTTTTTTACTTCTCCTAGCTTTTTCATATCGTCCATAGAAACTCTTTTTTCTGAAGCTACAATAGCATAAGTGTAAGGTTTTCCTGAGAAATAATTCTGGTGGAATTTCTTAACATCTGCCATCGTAATTTTATCTACTGTTTCGTACATTTTCTTTCTAATGTCATCAGTAAGACCTAAATTTTTAGCATTCAAATAATTGTAAATGATACCATCTTGAGTAATTCTCTCTGTCTGAATATCTTTTTTCACTTGATTTTTAGCCAATTCTAAATTTTTAGGCAATTCTGGCATTTTGGTTAGCAATTCATTCATAGCAACCGTAGCATCATTAAATTTATCTGCTTGAGAACCTACATAACCTAATAAATAGTAATCTTGGTCTTTTTTCTGTGGTTGCACATAATATCCGTAAGTACTGTAAGCCAAAGCTTTACTTTCTCTAATCGTTTGGAATACTAAACTTCCCATACCTCCACCGAAATAGTTATTGAACACATTAACCATCGTGGTTTTTTCTGGGTTGTAAGTTTCTGTATTTCTAATCCATCTGGTTTCTGCCTGAACCATATCATAATCTGCAAAAAGCACTTGATTTTTAGCAGGAACTTCTTGTTTGAAAGTTTTTGCTGGAGCTGCTACTGCAAAATTTGCAGGAACTTGGTGCAATGGTTTCAACTGAGAAACAACGTTATAAACAGGAGTTGGTCCGTAATAAATTACTGTTTGCTCATAATTATTAAGGTTTTTAATTCTGTCTACTAATTCTTGAGCAGTTACCGCATTCAGTTCTTCATTGGTCAAAACATTGTTGAATTTATTTTCTGAACCATAAAGCGCATAACTTGTTAAACCTTGTAAAATAGCACCTTTGTTGGCTTTAGCATCTTTTCTAGCTTTATTCAATCTAGCTTTAAGAGCAGCTAAAGCTTTGTTATCTGCTTTTACATTATTTACCACTTCTTCATACAATTTCACTGCATTTTCGAAGTTTTCTTGTAAACCTTCAATATTTACCGTAGTGTATTCTTCTCCTGTAGAAACATTAAAACTACATGCAATTTTATAGAATGCTTTAGAAATTTCTTCGGCTGTCATTTTATCAGTCCCTAAAAACTGAATGTATTGAGAAGCTAAACCTTGTTTTTTATCATTCAAAGAACCGATTTTGTAACGGTAGCTTAATCTGAAAATATCATTGTCTTTGTTCGGAACGTAAAGCACTTCTGCTTTTCCTAATTTAGATTTCTGAATATCTTTTTTGTAATCTAAGAAAACTGGTTTCGCAGCAGTTGCAGGCATTTCATTTATTGTTTTCACAAATGAAGATTGCTTATCTGGATTGGTTTCTACTGGTGTAATTGATGGTTTTTCAATTTTTACAGTTGCAGGAGATTCTCCTTTTCTTTTCAAAACAGCTACATAATTGTCACCAAAATATTTATTGGCAAAAGCTACGATGTCTTCTTTTTTAATTTTAGACAAATCATTTACATACGCAACTTGGTCTCTCCAATCTAGTTCTGAAGTGAATGCATCCATCAAAACACTAGCTCTATCACCGTATTTTTCGGTTTCGTAGATTTTGTTTTTCTTGATGTTATTGATGATAGAAGTGATAAGTTGGTCATCAAAATTTCCTTTTTTAAGGTTTTCGATTTCATTTAATACTAAAGCTTTTACATCTTCTAAACTTTGACCAGAAGTTGGCGCAGCAGAAAGATATAAGATTCCGTAATCAATTAATGAATAGGTGAAAGCTGAAGCTCTCAATAATTTTTGTTTTTTAACCAAGTTCAAGTCTAATAAACCTGCTCTTCCGTTGGTTAAAATTTGACCAACTAAGTCCGCTAACAAAGCATCCTTGTCTTTATTTCCTGGTAATCTGTAACCGATGGTTAAATTTTCTGCATCTGGACCTACAATTTCTTTTACAATTGGTGCTGTAATCGCATCTTCTGGTTGGAAAGTGTATTTATCAAATGGTTTTGGTTGCATGTAAGAAAACGCTTTGTCCACTTTTGCAATTACCTCATCTGGATTGAAGTCACCAGAAAGAATAATTCCCATGTTATTAGGAACGTAATATTTATTAAAATACTTTCTAATTTCTATTAACGAAGGATTTTTAAGGTGTTCTACCGTACCAATAGTTGTTTGTAAACCGTAGTTATGCTTTTGGAAAAGATTAGAGAATAAAGTTTCAGAAACTTTTCTTCCGTCATTATCTAGCGTTCTATTTTTTTCTTCGTAAACCGCTTCTAATTCAGTATGGAAAATTCTCAAAACTGGATTTCTGAATCTTTCTGCTTGTACTGCTAAATATTTATCTAAAGAAGCACTAGGAACATCATCTGTATAAACCGTTTGTTCAAAACTGGTGAAAGCATTGGTTCCTTGAGCGCCCATTGCAGACATCATTTTGTCGTACTCGTTTGCAATTGCATATTTTGCAGCAACTCCAGAAACTGAATCTATTTTTTTATAAATGGCTTTTCTTTGCACTTCGTCTTTGGTAGAATTATATTGCTCATATAAAGCATCTATTTTTTCTAATTCTACTTTTTCTTTAGACCAATCTAATGAACCGTATTTATCAGTTCCTTTGAATAACATGTGCTCTAAATAATGCGCCAAACCAGTATTGGTTGCAGGATCTGTTTTACTTCCTGCTTTGATGGCAACATACGCTTGGATTCTAGGATCCTTATTCGTAGGACTTAAAATAACTGTTAAACCATTCTTCAAAGTGTAAAAACGAGCTTTCGCTGGGTCATTGGTTACATATTTATAGGTGTAACCGCCACTCGAAGCTTCTTTCCACTGAAACTGGTTTTGGGCAAAAGCAACTACAGAAACTAAGACTGCAGCAAATGCCAAAGTAAGCTTTCTAATCATATTGAATTAATTTTTCTCTATTAGACGCAAAAAATGTAAAAATGTTTCTTAAACATTCATATTTTTTGAAAAGGAAGGATTTTATCTTTCAAAAAGCAATCTTTCTCCGTGTTTTTCAGGAGAAACCTTACCATTTTCATAAGTAAGAAAACCATTCACAAAAGTATGTGTGATTTCTGAATGAAAAGTCTCTTTTTCTAGCGGACTCCAACCACATTTTGAGAGGATATTTTCTTTAGAAACTGTAATTTCTGCATTTGGATTAATGAGAACTAAATCTGCTTTGTACCCTTCTTTCACAAAACCTCTTTTTTCAATTTCGAATAAAATAGCAGGATTATGACACATTTTTTCAACTACTTTTTCTAAAGAAATCTTGCCTTTTTTGAAATATTCAAACATTACAGGTAAAGAATATTGAACCAAAGGCGCACCAGAAGGACAGCTCAAATATTTGTTAGATTTTTCTTCCAAAGTATGCGGAGCGTGATCAGTTGCAATCACATCTATTCTATCATCTAAAAGTGCTTCCCAAAGTCCATTTTTATCCGCTTCGGTTTTTACAGCAGGATTCCATTTGATAAGAGAACCTTTGGTTTCATAATCTTCGTTGGTGAAATGAAGGTGATGAACGCAAACTTCAGCGGTGATTTTTTTATCTTTTAACGGAATATCATTTCGGAAAAGTTCCATTTCTTTAGCAGTAGAAAGATGATAAACATGCAATCTCGCGCCAGTTTTTTTGGCGAGTTCTATTGCTTTTGAACTTGAAAGATAACACGCTTCTTCGCTTCTAATTAAGTGATGAAATTTCACAGGAATATCTTCTCCGTATTGTTCTTTATAGATTTCTGTATTTTTTCTGATGGTCGCTTCGTCTTCACAATGCACACAAATCGGCATTTTTACTTGAGAAAAGATTTCTTCCAAAATTTCGGGATTGTCAACCAACATATTCCCTGTAGAAGAACCTAAAAATAGTTTAACGGCTGCTACATTTTTCGGATTGGTTTTCAGAACTTCTTCTAAATTATCATTGGTTCCGCCCATCGAAAAAGAATAATTGGCGTAAGATTTCTCCGAAGCGATTTTATATTTTTCTTCTAAAAGTTCTTGTGTTACCGCATTCGGAACGGTGTTCGGTTGTTCTATAAAACTGGTAACTCCACCTGCAATTGCTGCTTTTGATTCGCTTTCTATATCACCTTTATGTGTTAATCCCGGTTCACGAAAATGCACTTGATCATCAATTACTCCAGGAATTAGGAATTTTCCTTCAGCATCAATAATTTTATCTGTATTTTCTTCGGAAATGTTTTCAGAAATTTTTACTATCAATTCATTTTCAATCAATACATCAGATTTAAAAATCTTTCCTTCGTTTACGATTTGTGCGTTTTTGATTAAGGTTTTCATTTTACTTTTAGATTTTTACAAATTTAATTTAACTTTTGAGGAAAGCCAAAGAAATTTAGGTTTTTAATACCCAATTAACACTTCAATAAATTGATTTCTAAAAATTGTAAAATCCAAAATATTAAATCTCAAATCTTATCTTTACTTTTGCATTCTAAAAACGCTAAAAAATTGTATAAAAAACTATTCGGACAGACTGCCATTTATGGCTTAAGTTCAGTATTAGTAAGGATTTTTCCTTTTCTTATCGCTCCTATCGTTACACGAGCATTTGGGCCAGCTGCATCTTCACCATTTGTAGATTGGTACTCTATTGCTGGGGTTATTACGGTTTTTTTAACGCACGGAATGGAAACTTCGTTTTTTCGTTTTGCGCAAGAAGATGATATTGACAAAAAAACCTTAATCTCTACTACTGCACTTAGCATTCTTTCGGTTGGGTTCATTTACTTGATTTTAGGATATGTTTTCAGACAAGAATTAGCAAATGCTTTCGAAACGCCTGACCAAGTCAATTTTTTGGTCATTTTCTTATTCATTTTATCTTTTGATGCGTTTTCCACTATTCCTTCGGCTGTTTTAAGACTCGAAGGAAGGCCAATTCAATATATGCTTTCTAAAGTAATCGGTTCATTGGTTTACTTTTTTCTAGTGGTATTTTTCATCAAATGGTTGCCTAAATTTCCAGAGGGAATTCTTGGGTTAAAATACAATCCAGAAATTGGGGTAGGTTACGTTTTTATTGCTAATTTGGTTCAGAGTATTGTCACTTTAGCCATTGTAGGCAAAGAGTTTGTGAATTTCAGCATCAAAAAATTTGATTTTCAACTTTGGAAAAGAATTATGAATTATTCTTGGCCAGTAATGATTGCAGGTTTGGCTGGAATTGTAAATCAAACCCTTGACAGACAATTTCTTAAATATTTACTTCCTGATAAAGAAGCACGCCATCAGATTGGAGTTTATGGCGCTGTTTACAAAATCGCAACGTTTATTACAGTTTTCAGACAAGCTTATCAATTAGGAATTGAGCCCTATTTTTTCAGCAGTTTCAAAGATAAAAACAATCATAAAACCTATGCAGTTTTAATGGACGTTTTTGTAATTTGTAATTGTTTAATTTACATGGGATTGATGGTAAATCTTCAATGGATTTCTGAAAAATATTTGAGAAATCCGCTTTATTATGAAGGCATAGAAATCATTCCGATGGTGATGTTAGGTGCTTTATTTTTAGGGATTTACCTTAACCTTTCAATTTGGTACAAACTTTCAGACCAAACTAGAGTTGGTTTATATATTTCTATCATCGGAGCAGCAATTACCGTCCTTATTAACGTACTTTTTATTCCAGAATATGGATATTGGGCAAGTGCAACTGCTGCATTAGTAACGTTTACGAGTATGATGGTAATTTCATACATTTGGGGAAGAATAAAATATCCTATTCCTTATAACACGGGAAAAGTAATCCTTTATCTCGTCATTTCGGTTTCACTTTCTATGATTTCGTTTTACTATTTTAGAACCAATTATATCGTAGGAAACTTATTTTTAGCATTATTCATCGGTTTTGTAGCCTTTAAGGAACAAGCCATTATCAAAAGAATTTTAAAAAGATGACCATAAAAGTAATCAACAAATCAAAACACGCTTTACCAAAATACCAAACTGCACTTTCTGCAGGAATGGATTTATATGCTAATATTTCTGAACCCATCACGCTGAAATCTTTAGAGAGAAGATTAATCAGCACAGGTTTATTCATTTCACTACCAGAAGGTTACGAAGCGCAAGTAAGACCTAGAAGTGGTCTTGCCCTAAAAAACGGAATTACAGTTCTGAATACTCCAGGAACAATAGACGCTGATTATCGTGGAGAAATTGGAGTAATTTTAGTAAATTTATCGGCCGAAGAATTTACCATCAATGATGGCGATAGAATCGCTCAAATGGTTATTGCTAAACACGAAACCGCAACTTGGGAAGAAGTAAACACTTTAGAAGAAACAGAACGCGGAGAAGGTGGTTTTGGCAGTTCAGGAGTAGCTAAAAAATAACAATTAAAAACACAAATAAATTTAAACCAAATTAAACTATGAAAATTATAGTTCCAATGGCAGGACGTGGCTCTAGATTAAGACCACACACTCTTACAGTTCCTAAACCATTAATTCCTATTGCAGGAAAACCCATTGTACAAAGATTAGTAGAAGATATAGCAAAAGTAGCTGGCGAAAAAATAGATGAAATCGCCTTTATCATAGGAGATTTCGGGCCAGAAGTTGAACAATCTCTTATTGAAATTGCAGAAAAATTAGGAGCAAAAGGAAGCGTTTATACGCAAGACGAACCTCTAGGAACAGCTCACGCTATAAAATGTGCAGAACAATCAATGCAAGGAGACGTGGTAGTAGCATTTGCTGATACCCTTTTCCGTGCCGATTTTAAATTAGACACCAATTCTGATGGAGTAATTTGGGTTAAAAAAGTAGCTGATCCATCTGCTTTTGGTGTTGTAAAATTAGACGATTATGGTTTCATAACTGATTTTGTTGAAAAGCCAAAAACTTTCGTTTCAGATTTGGCAATTATTGGAATTTATTATTTCAAATCTGCAGAAAAATTGATGGAAGAAATTAATTATATCATGAGTAATGATATAAAAGTAGGTGGTGAATATCAGTTAACTACCGCTCTGGAAAATCTTCGTCAAAAAGGAGCTAAATTCTCTCTAGGAAAAGTAGATGATTGGATGGATTGTGGCAATAAAAATGCAACCGTAGAAACCAATGGTAAAATCCTTCAATACGAAAAAGAAGAATTTGCAAATTTCCCAGCATCTGCAGAAATAGAAAACAGCCTTATTATTCAGCCATGTTTTATCGGGGAAAATGTAAAAATTAAAAATTCTAAAATCGGGCCTTATGTTTCTTTAGGAAACGGAACTTGCGTAGAAAATTCTAATATCGAAAATTCTTTGATTCAAGAGAAAACAGTGATTAATCATGGTAATTTAAGCAACTCTATGATTGGAAGTCACGCACAGTACTTTGGCGTTTCTAGAGAAATTTCCTTAGGAGATTATTCGGTGCTAGATTTCTTGTCAAAAGGAAATGATTAATCTGCTATAAATCAAATAAATAACCAAACCACACAAAACATTTTGTGTGGTTTGGCGTTAAAATTGTAATGTTCTTATACAAGTAACATTTACAATCATAGAATATGAAAAATTATATACTTATACTTCTTTCATCATTAGCTTTATTATCTTGTAAAGCTAGAAAAACCGTAGAACAAACTCCAGCTCCTGCAGAAAATGTAAGTTCTAATAAAGCTTTTTTCGAAACAATTACTAAAAAAGATGCTTTTGAAAGTTTAAAAATCACCAGCAAAGTAAATGCGGAGACAGACAGATTTATCCCTACTATTGATGGAACATTTTACATAGAAAATGACCAAAAAATTTGGGCAAATTTCTCATTCCTTTTTATGTCTCAAGCAAGAGCCAATATTACTCCTGCTGGAATCAAAGCCTACGAAAAGATAAATAAGACGTATATTGATTCTAATTTTGACTACATCAATAATCTTTTGAAAGTTAATTTCATAGATTACAGTGCTTTACAAAATTTACTTCTGGGTAAAACCTTTATTCCAGTCAATGAAAAAGATTATACTTTCTTGCAAAATGAAAATGGTTATTTGCTGAATTCTGCTAAAAACCAAATTATCACGGTAAATGGCAAAACCAGTGAATACAAAACTTCACTAGAATATTCTCCTGAATTGGCTTTGAAAAAGGTATTTTTACAAGATATTAAAAACAATAATAGCCTAGAAGTGAGCTATAATGATTATGAAATTTTCGGTTCACAAAAACTCCCAAAAAGTGTTAAAATAATTATAAAAGCACAGAAAACAGACCAAATTTTAATAGAAAATACGAAATTTGAATTTTTGAAGATGGAAACTCCTTTTTCCATTCCTACTAATTATACAAAGACAGAAATTAAATGATGCATAAGAAACTGAGTTTATTATTAGGATTACTAGCCTTTAGCATTTTCTTTTCTCAACAAGGAAGAAAAGAACAACTGCAAAAACAAAATTCAGAGCTAAAAAAACAAATTGCTGCCATTAATGCTACTCTTGCAAAAGCTAGAGGAGAAGCAAAATTATCTCTTGCTTACCTTAATGATGTCAATAAAAAAATTGCGCTCCGAGAAAGAGTTTACAATAACACTCAGAAAGAGAAAAGATTCATAGAAGATGACATCTACCTCCGTCAGTTAGAAATCAATAAATTTAACCGTGAACTGAAAGTTCTTCGTAAAGAATATGCTGATATTCTTGTAAAAGCATATAAAAACAAAGGTGTTCAAAACAAAGTTACTTTCATTCTTTCTTCCAGAGATTTAGGAGAAGCATTGAGAAGAGTTCAATACATCAAGCAATACGGAGAATATCAAGATAAAAAAGCAGCCGAGATTAATCAAAAAGCTAATCAGATCAAAAAATCTATTGGTTTAAAGCAAAAATCTGTAAAAGAGAAAGAAAACCTTCTTAATAAACAAAAACAAGAACTCGCTGTAATTCAAGTAGAAAGAAAACAAAAAGAAGTACTTCTAGAAGAATTTAAGAAAAACGAGGCAAAACTGGTTGTAGAACTTAGAACCAAGCAAGCCGAAAATAAAAAGGTAGAAAATGCCATCAGAAATCTCATCAATGAAGAGATAAAAGCAGCTAAAGCTAAAGCTGAAGCAGATAAAAAAGCAGAAGCAGAAAGAATAAGACTAGCAAAAATTGCAGCAGAAAAAGAAAAAGCAAAAATAGACGCTGAGAATAAAGCGAAAGCTGATGCTCTTGCTCTTGCGAAGAAAAAAGCGGAAGAAGAGGAAAGAAAAGCCGCAAAACTTGCCCGTGAAAAAGCAGAAGCAGAAAGAGTTGCCAAAGAAAAAAATGATGCAGAAAAAATAGCAAAAGCAGAAAAAGAGAAAAAAGAGTCTGAAGAAAAAGCAAATGCTGCTAAAGCAAAAGCTGATGAAGCTAGAAATGCATCAAAAGCATTAGCAGATAAAACAGATAAAGAAAAAGCAGCTGTAGAAGAGAAAAAAATGAAAGACTTCGGAGTGGGAGCAATTACCGCAGGAAGCAACTTCGCAGCGAATAAAGGAAAAATGTCTTTCCCTGTTCCTTCTGGTCAAGTTACCGAAAGATTTGGCAGACAACCGCACCCAGTTTTCAAAGGAATTACTATTGAAAATAACGGAATAAAAGTGGTAGTTCCAAACGGAACGAGAGCAAGATGTGTATTCCCAGGTGTTGTGAGCAACATTTTGGTAAGTGGAGGCGCAAAAACAGTACTGGTTAAACATGGAGACTACTTCAGTATCTATGGAAACTTGGATAATGTAAACGTTGCCAAGAACCAACAAGTCTCTGCAGGAACCACAATTGGAAGCATCGGAACTGATTTTGATGGGAATTTTGCCCTCGATTTTCAAATTTGGAATGGAGCCAATCCAGTTAATCCATTAGATTGGGTTTCGTATTAAAAAATCCTTACATTTGTAAAAATTTTCAAAAATGATTTCACCAATTATTATACTATCACTTTCTTGGCAACATATGCTAATTGTTGCTGTAGTACTTTTATTACTTTTCGGAGGTAAAAAAATCCCTGAATTAATGAGAGGAGTTGGTAGCGGAATTAAAGAATTTAAAGACGCTGTAAAAGAAGACGAAAAAAAACCAGAAGATAAATCTCAAAATCCTTCTTAACATGTCTTTTACCGAACACGCTTGGAATATCTTCAACAAATCTGTTGAAGATTATCATTTACATGATAATGTAGACTTTCCTATCAATAATCCATTCGAAAATGGCAGTTTGGAACATCTTTTGTATACTAAGAATTGGATAGATACCGTACAATGGCATTTAGAAGATATCATTAGAGACGAAAATATTGATCCGGTAGAAGCACTACAACTGAAAAGAACAATTGATGCTTCTAACCAAAAAAGAACTGATTTGGTAGAATATATTGACAGTTATTTTTTTCAAAAATATCAAAATATCACGCCTAAATCAGACGCTAAAATCAATACAGAAACGGTAGCTTGGGCAATTGATAGATTTTCGATTCTTGTTTTGAAAGTGTATCACATGAACCAAGAAGCTACTAGAGAATCTGCTACAGAAGAACATAGAGCAAAATGTACAGAAAAACTCAATGTACTTCTAGAGCAGAAAGAAGATTTAAGCCAAGCGATTGATCAATTACTTTTAGATATAGAAAACGGCGATGTTAAGATGAAGGTATACAAACAAATGAAGATGTATAATGACGAAAGTCTTAACCCTATCCTTTATCAAAAATCTAATTCATAAAAATGAGAAATACAATAAATTTACTTTTCGCCCTGCTTCTATTGACTTCGTGCTCGGTAGAAAAAGTAAATTTATCTCCTTTGTCTAATAGTTTTTCGAGTTATTCTACCCAAACTAGTTTTTCTGAACAGACGTATAAATCTATGGAAAGAGTAAGTTATCTCTCAGAAATCACTAATACGCTTACAGAATTTCCAGTTTTTAAAAATCAAAAACTCAATGCAGAAATTTATAAAATGAAACTGCATATTTCTGATTACATTTATTCTATCAAACAGAATAACAAAGCGGAACAAACTAAGGCTTATAAAAATTACACCAATTCTTATAAAACGATTCAGACGCTGAAAACGAGTCTTCCGAAAGACGATTTAGAATTACTGAATAGATATTTGGCTAAAATCAAAACAAACATTAGTCTTATAGATTCTTTCGATAGTACAGAATCTAAGTAAATCTTATCTTTACATAAAAAATTAGATGATAACATTACAGGCAGAATCATTAGTTCCTACCGATTTTGGAAACTTTAGAGTAATGGCTTTTTCTGATAGCGAAAAAGACTGGATGCCTCATATCGCTTTGGTGGCAGAAAATACAGATTTTTCTAAACCTATTAATGTTCGTTTTCATTCAGAATGCATTACTGGAGAAGTTTTCCATTCTAAAAAATGTGAATGCGGTCAGCAGTTAGATGCAGCCATGAAATTTATTCAAGAAAACGGAGGCATCATCGTTTATCTTCGCCAAGAAGGTAGAAACATTGGCATTATCAATAAGCTCAAAGCTTACGCATTACAAGAAAAAGGATTAGATACCGTTCAAGCGAATCTTCAATTAGGTCTTCCTGCAGATGATAGAGATTTTAATGTTGCGATTGAAATTTTAAAATTATTAGACGTAAAAGAAATCAATCTTTTGACGAATAATCCTGATAAAATTAAATTCGTAGAAAACAGCGAAATTCATCTCAACAAAAGAATTCCACTTCAGATGGAGGCTAATGAAAACAGCAAAGAATATCTGAAAACTAAAAAAGAATATTTCGGGCATCTTCTAGATGACGAAACTGAAAAATAAAAAAACGCTTCGAGAATTTCGAAGCGTTTTTAGTATCTATTTGAACTTTTTAAAGTTTAATTCCACTTTCTAGAGCCAGAGTCATCATGGTTCTAAGAGCAGTTTCTCTTTGGTCTGCAGAAATTTCTTCACCTGTAGGAATAATATCTGAAACCGTCAAAATCGTTGCTGCATTTTTCCCTAAATGTTTTGCATTAGCAAAAAGTGCGAAAGCTTCCATTTCTACTGCTGGACAATTATATTTTTCTGCAATGTCAGGAATTCCTGGTGTTTTTCTGTAGAAAACATCACTGGTGTGAATATTTGCCGCTTTAGTTTTAAGAGCTAATTCTTTAGCCGTATCATTAATTACATCAAAGGCTTTTCCTTGGTGATACATGATTTCTTCATCCATTTCCCAAGCAAATTTAGCATAAGTAGATTCACTTGCTGCTCCATCTACATTGATCAGGTCAAAAACATTAAGGTCTGTAGTATAACCACCACAAGTCCCAATTCTGATAATGGTATCTACATCATATTCTGTAAATAATTCATAAGAATAAATCCCAATACTTGGCACTCCCATTCCACTTGCTCCTACAGAAATTTCTTTTCCTTTATACAAACCTGTAAAATAAAAAATATTTCTGGTCTTGCTTACCAATTTTACATCTTCTAGAAAATTATCTGCGATATATTTAGCTCTTAAAGGATCTCCTGGCTGTAATACCGTTTTTGCAATCTCGCCTTTTTTGGCACTGATGTGAACACTCATAATTTTAATTTTAAAAGGACAACAAAGGTAAGAACTTTTTGTGGGAAAAAAATCTGATTTTTATTACCCAACAAAAAATCCCAGCAATTCATTTTGCTAGGATTTCTTTTTTGTGAAAAATTAATATATGGATGGTTTTGAATGATTTAGTGATTATTTTGGTTCTTTTAAGTTAAAATATTTCACTACCGCATTATAATCCTCGTAATTTACTTGTGAGGCATTTCTATTCGCTCTAGAAGCTGGAACCAGTACAATTCTAAACGTTTGATTGTTGAGATAAGTCGCTCTTTCTGTACTTGTCATGGTAGATTGGTCAAAATTAGCTTCTGTTCTTACTTGAACTCTTTTTGTATCAAAAATAAAGTTGTAATCTAATTCTCTGTTATCGCTCAAGTAAAAAGTTTTAGGCAAAAGTTGCCAAATTGCACTTGCTGAGCTGTTAGAATTGATATTTCTGTACACTAAAACTACATCGGAAGAAGGAATGTCAATCGCTTGATCCAAAGCATAATTATTAGTAGAACTAAAAGTTCCCGTTACATCCTTCATCATAGGATACGTATCATTATCTTGAATATCTCTATCTACTACTTCGTTCATTTCGCAGCTCATCATCAATAATCCTCCGAAAATCGCAAGAACCATTAAAGTAAAATATTTTTTCATATCAGTAATTATTTGTTGGTTGATGCTTTTTACATTCCAAGTTGCGTGCCAAAATAAATTTTTAACTTTATTGTTTAATTTTCATCAAAGAATCAAAGCTTTTAAAATGAAAAACATAATTTTAGCTTTCTTGTTGATTTTCAGCATAAAACTATTCGCTCAAACTGAAAAATTTTATCAAATTAATGGCGTAGAAAGAAAAGCACTTTTTTTTGAGCCCAAAATAAATTCAGAAAAAATTCCAGTGGTTTTTGTTTTTCACGGTCATGGTGGGAATGCGAAACACGCCAGTAGAAATCTTAATTTTCATCAAAATTTCCCAGAAGCGTTAGTCATTTATATGCAAGGAATTCCCGGAGTTACCAATTCTATTGTAGACAAAGAAGGAAAATACAATGGTTGGCAAATGAATCCAGACGAATTACAAAACCGAGATGTAAAGTTTTTTGATGAAGTTTTTTCTCAAATTTCTAAAAATTACAACCTTGATTTAACCAGAATTTACGCAGTTGGTCATTCTAATGGTTCTAGATTTGTAAATGTTTTATGGAAAATGCGACCAGAAAAATTTGCCGCATTCGTTATTGTTGCTGGTCCTGGTGGAAATTGGCTAAAATCTGCACCACAAAAATCTGTTTGGATCAGTTTTGGAAAAAATGATAAAATCGTGCCTTATAAAATTCAAAAATTTTCTTCCAAGCAATATCTAAAATTCTTTGAAGCCAATGAAAATACAGCACAAACAGAAGGCGAAATAACCGTTTATCAAACTTCTGAAAATAAAGAAATCATCATAGAAGATAGAAATGCAGGACACGAATTTCCACAAAATTCCATTCCCAAAATGGTAGAATTCTTGAAACGAAATCACAGATAATTGGTTCAAAAAAGACTTAATTCTAAGCTAATTTTTAACTTTTAATGATTTAAAATTTTAGAAATACATTATTTCTATAGCAATCACAAAAATATGTTTGTATTTTTGTTGAATAACATTGTTTTTATGAAATTCATCAAAAATATATTCACTTATTTATTCATTTTAATTTTCGCCAATTTTTCGGCACAATATTTTCCCAAAAATGCTCCAAAAAATTTAGAGCAAAAAGCCGAAAAATATGCTGATTCTCTATATCAACAATTGTCTTTAGACGAAAAAATAGGACAATTATACATTGTAGCTTTGTACAATAATCGTGGAGAAGAAGAAATTCAGAAAATTAGAAATCTCGTAGAAAAAGAAAAAATCGGTGGATTGATTCTCATGCAAGACAACGCCGAAAAACACATCCAATTGCTGAATGAATTTCAAGGGAAATCTAGAGTAAAAATGATGATTGGCATTGATGGAGAATGGGGATTGTTCCAAAGATTTCCAGCCGCGCATAAATTTCCTTGGGCTATGACTTTAGGAGCCATACAAGATAATTCTCTCATTTACGAAATGACTTCCAAAATCGCCGAAGATTGTAAAAGAATGGGTATTTATTGGGATTTCGCGCCAGTTGTAGATGTGAATACCAATCCTGCAAATCCTATTATTGGCAACAGAAGTTTTGGGTCAGACATTAATAATGTGATTGCGAAAGGTTTGGCTTATGCACAAGGTTTGCAAGACAATGGCGTTCTCGCTTCTATGAAACATTTCCCTGGTCATGGCGATACAGATACCGATTCTCACTTAGATTTACCAGTAGTTTCACACAATTTAGAAAGATTAAATGCTATTGAGTTAGCTCCTTTCAAAGCTTTGTTAGATAAAAAAATTGGTGGAGTTATGGTGGCGCATTTATATGTTCCTGCTCTAGAAAAACAATCGGGAATTCCCGCTTCTGTTTCTTATGAAGTCATTACCAATTTGCTTAAAAAATCTTATCAATACAATGGTTTAATTATTACTGATGCTTTGAATATGAATGCTGTAGCGAAAAAATTTCCTGCAGGTGAATTAGATTTGAGAGCTTTCAAAGCGGGAAATGACATTATGCTTTTTTCACAAGACGTTCCGAACGGAAAAGCTTTGATAAAATCAGCCTTAGAAAAAGGTGAAATTTCTGAAAACCGCCTCGCGGAAAGTGTAAAGAAAATTCTGAAAACCAAATATTTATTAGGACTTCAAAATTTAAAATCCATAAACTCTGAAAATATTAATGAAGATTTAAACAACGCTTCTCACGCAGAACTTTCAGAAAAATTATATTCCAACGCAATAACTTTATTGAAAGACGAAAAAAATCTTTTGCCTTTAAGTTGCAGCGAAACCTATTATTATCTTCCTTTGGAAGAAGCGCCGTTTCAGAATTTTGTAGAAAATTTAAATTTAGGAACTACTGTAAAACTCATTTCAAAAAATGAAATTGCTCAAATTCCAGAAAATTCTACGGTGATTGTTGGTTTTCACAAAGACAATTCTACGGCTTACAAATCATATAAAATCTCACAGGAAAGCAAAGATATTTTAGCAGAATTAAGCAAAAAACAAAATGTTATTTTAGATATTTTTGGTTCGCCTTATGCTCTGAAAGATGTAGATATATCAACAATTTCTACCGTTTTGGTAAGTTATGAAAACAATGATTTATCGATGAAAGCTTCTGCAAAAGCGGTTTTAGGAAAAACAAAAATTTCTGGAAAGTTACCAGTTATTGTCAATGAAAATTTGAAAGCAGGAAGCGGAATTGAGAAATAAAAAAAATTTAACCGCAAAAGCATCAAAAGAAATGATTGAAAACAAGTATTACAAAAGTAAAAAAAGAAAAACCGATCCTTTTTTTACTTTTGAATAACTCAAAAATTTATATAGCTTTTGTTCCTTTTGTGGTTAAAAAAATATAATAAATTTAAAACATAAACGGAAAACTTCGTTTCACAAAAAATAAAATGAAAATAGGAATCCTTTGTTATCCAACATATGGTGGTAGCGGAATCGTAGCCACAGAACTCGGTATGTCTCTTGCCAAAAAAGGTTATGAAGTGCACTTTATTTCTTCAGAATTGCCAGCAAGATTAGACATGACAGACCCAAACATTTTCTTCCACAAAGTAAATGTACAAACCTATCCTTTGTTCAAACATCAACCGTTTGATATTGCACTTTCTTCCACGATTTATCAAGTGGTGAAATTGTACAAATTAGATATTTTACACGCGCATTACGCCATTCCTTATGCCTATGCTGCTTTTTTCGCCAAGCAAATGCTAAAAGAAGAAAATGCTGATATTCCGTTAGTTACAACACTTCACGGAACGGATATTACTTTGGTTGGTCAACACCCAAGTTACAAACATGCGGTAGAATTTTCTATCAACCAATCAGATAAAATCACTACGGTTTCTGAAAGTTTGAAAAGTGATACTTTGAAATTTTTTAAAATCACAAAAGAGATTGAAGTCATCACCAATTTCATCGACAATACAGAATTTGAAGATTTAAAAACTTGCCAAAGAAATCATTTTGCCAATGAAGATGAAAAAATTCTAATTCACGTTTCCAATCTTCGTCCAGTGAAGAGAATTAAAGATGTTTTAGACATTTTCAACAAAGTTGAAAAATCGGTAAAATCTAAATTATTGATTTTGGGAGACGGTCCAGATGTAGAAGTCATCAATGAATTTATCAATGAAAATCCACACCTCATCAATAAGATTAAACTGCTCGGAAAAGTAGATAATTTATACCAAATTTTGAAGTTTGCAGATGTATTCTTATTGCCTTCTGAACAGGAAAGTTTCGGTTTGGCAGCATTAGAAGCAATGGCTGCAGAAACGCCAGTAATTTCGAGTAATGCAGGTGGAATACCAGAGGTAAACATTCAGGGAGAAACCGGATTTTTAGCAGAAGTAGGAAATGTAGAAGCCATGGCAAGTTATGCTATAAAATTGCTTTCAGACGATAAACTTCTCGCAGAAATTAAGAAAAAAGCTAAAGCCAGAGCATTGGAATTTGACTTGGTCAATATTCTTCCGATTTATGAAAAAATGTATGAAGAAACACTAGCAGAATTTCATAAAATGGCTTAATTTTTTTCATGCAATGCCGCAAAGTTATTCGCAAAGAATACGAAAACTAGTTTTAATAAAAAATAAGTAATTTTACTTTTATTAAAACTATTAACCATGACAGAAAACGAAATCTCTTATGCAATTATTGGTATTGCAATGGAACTTCATAAAAACATTGGTGCAGGATTATTAGAATCTGCCTACGAAAACGCTTTAGTTTATGATTTAAGAGAAAATGGATTTGAGGTAAAACAACAATTAGCAATGCCTTTTATTTATAAAGAAGTGAAGCAAGATATTGGTTACAGAATTGATATTTTTAGTAGAAAATAAAGTACTAATAGAAATAAAATCAGTTGAAAATCTTGCTCCAGTTCATTTTTCTCAAACTTTAACTTACTTAAAATTATCTGGTATAAAATTAGGATTGCTAATCAATTTTAATAATAAACTACTAAAACATGGAATTCATAGAATTGTAAATAATTTATAAAACGTTGCGCGCTTTGCGTAAAAAACCTTTGCGACATTGCGTGAAATAAAAACTAAAAAACATGAAAAATCTAATTATATTCTTGATCTTTTTATTTTCCAATTGTTTTTATTCACAACAATTAAACAAAACTCAAATTGATGATTATGTGGATACTTTTTCTAAAAGAGATTTTAGTGAGATTCATGAAGGTTATTTAGGAAATAAAACCTATAGTTACTCTATTGATAGAAATATTAATAAAGAAATTTTAGGTATAATAGAATTTGTAGGAGGAAGAAAAGGAACGAAAAATGAATTTTATTTTTTTGAAGGAAAATTAATTTATATAAGAAATTATAAATTTAACAGTAAAACCCAATCTGAAAAATTAAATTGTGAAATTTATCCAACATTGAATCTAAACTCTAACCAAAAGAAATGTAATGCAGAAAAATTAATAAAACACGGAAATTTTATGTTTTCAAATAATTAACTCTGCGCGCTTTGCGTAAAAAACCTTTGCGACATTGCGTGAAATAAAAACTAACCCACCATGAACGAAAATTTACTCCAATATCTTTGGAAATATAAGATATTTTCCAAATTTGACTTCAAAGATACCGATGGAAACCCAATCGAAATTCTAGATTTTGGAACCTTGAACACCAATTCTGGACCAGATTTTTCTTTGGCAAAAATTAAAACGAAAAACATCGTTTTAGCAGGAAACATAGAAATCCATGTAAAATCTTCGGACTGGTATTTTCACAATCATGACCTTCAAAAAGACTATCAATCAGTAATCCTGCACGTTGTTTATTTTAATGACACAGATGTTTCTGAACTCAAAGAAGCTGGAATTCCTACTTTAGAGCTGAAAGCGTATATTAATGAGGAAATTCTTGCCAAATATCAAACTTTAGAAAACCAATATCAGTTCATTCCTTGCGAAAGCATCTTTGATGCTTCTAAAGTTCCATTTCTTTTTTCAGAAGAAACTTTACTCAAAAAACTAGACGAAAAATCTATAGAAATTGAGCAACTTTTAACTCAATCAAAGAACAATTACGAAGCCGTTTTATTTCAAAAACTAGCGTATAGTTTTGGACTAAAAGTAAATGCGGAAATTTACCAAAATATTGCAGAAAACATTGATTTTAAAATCATCCAGAAGATTTCTCAAAATCAATTTCAGCTAGAAAGTTTACTTTTTGGGAAAGGAAATCTATTAGAAAAAGAAACCGAAACAAATCAAAAATGGAAGAGAGAATTTGATTTTTTGAAAACTAAATTTAAAATCTCTGGACAAACTTTTCCAGTAAAATTTATGCGGTTAATGCCTCCTTCTTTTCCAACGATTCGGCTTTCTCAGTTGGCAATGCTGTATCATCTTCAACCCAATTTATTTTCTAAAATTTTAAAGGCTAAAAATATTCAGGAATTAAAATCACTTTTCGAAAAAGTAAAAACTTCAGATTTTTGGGAAAATCACTACACGTTCGAAAAAACTTCAGAAGAAAAAATAGAGAAAAAATTGTCTGACGATTTCATAGAAATTCTTCTCATCAATGCAGTTTTGCCTATTATTTACACATATTTTAAAAATATAAATCCCGAAAAAACTGACCAAGTTTTAGAATTTTACAAAAATTTAAGCCCTGAAAAAAATTCCATCATCACTTCATGGAAAAAACTGAACGTAAAATTTAGTTCAGCATTAGAAACCCAAGCGTTTTTGTATCATCATAAACATTTATGTTCATACAAAAACTGCTTGAATTGTAGTATTGGCTTGAAAATTTTAAAAGATTGATTCTTTATTTTTCACTTCAATCTTAAAGGAAGAAAATCAAAAAAATCTAATTTTTCAATTTAGGGTGTATTAATTTGGCAACGGTAGAAGTCCAGCCAGTTTGGTGAGAAGCGCCTACTCCACGACCATTATCACCATGAAAATATTCGTAGAACATCACGTAATTTTTGAAATGTTCGTCATGGTTTAATTTATCTATATTCCCATTAAAAGCACGATTTCCGTCTTTGTCTGGTAAGAAAATATTGCACAATCTTTGACTCAAATGATCTGCTACATAATTTAGATTTTGGAAATTTCCGCTTCCAGTAGGAAGCTCCACTTTCAAACTTTCGTCGTAATAAAAATAAAATCGCTGAAGACTTTCTACAATTAAAAAATTAATCGGGAACCAAATCGGACCTCTCCAATTGCTGTTTCCGCCAAACATTCGACTATCACTTTCTGCAGGCGTATAATGCACAACGTGATTGATGCCATTAATTTCTAATTGAAACGGATTTTTTTCATACACTTTTGACATCGAACGAATTCCAAATTCACTTAAAAATTCTTTTTCGTCTAACATTCTATTCAGAATTTTAGTCAATCTCGTTTTTCTCAAAATACTCATGAGATGTTTTCTTCCTTTTCCTTCTACATCCCAATGCGAAACCAATTTGGCTAGTTCGGGTTTATTTTTTAGAATCCAGTCCATTCTTTCGGTAAAATTAGGCAGTTTTTGAAGCATTTCGTGTTCTATTACTTCTACCGCAAACATCGGAATGAGACCTACAATACTTCTTAATTTTAGAGAAATTCCAGTTCCGTCGCTAAGTTGCAATACGTCATAGAAAAATCCGTCTTCTTCGTTCCAAAGTCCATTTTTTCCTTCGCCAAGATTTTCCATAGCTTCTGCAATGTAGAGATAATGTTCGAAAAATTTAATCGCCATATCTTCATAAACTGGATTATACAATGCCAATTCCATAGAAATTCTCATCATATTCAGAGCGAACATCGCCATCCAAGAAGTTCCATCAGCTTGTTCTAGGTATTCCCCGTTTTTGAACTGCATATTTCGGTCAAAAGCACCAATATTATCCAATCCAAGAAATCCTCCACCGAAAACATTCTTTCCGTTTTTATCTTTTCGGTTTACCCACCACGTAAAATTGAGCAATAATTTCTGAAAAACACTTTCTAAGAATTGAATATCTGGTTTTCCATTGATTTTTTCATCGATTTTAAAAACTCTAAAAGTACTCCATGCATGAACTGGCGGATTGACATCTGAAAAATCCCATTCATATGCTGGAAGCTGACCGTTAGGATGCATATACCATTCTTTAGTCAATAACTGCAATTGATTTTTGGCAAAATTGGGGTCTAAAATACTAAAACTCACACAGTGAAAGGCTAAATCCCACGTTGCAAACCACGGATATTCCCATTTATCTGGCATAGAAATAATGTCTTTGCAATTCATGTGTTTCCATTCTACATTTCTTACATGATGCTCAAAATTCCTTTCCACAGGGAAATTTGGGTCGCCATTTAACCATTTTCCAACTTTATAATGATAAAATTGTTTGTTCCAAAGCAATCCTGCAAAAGCTTGTCGCTGCACATTTTTTTCATCTTCGCAGTTAAAATCTTTTTGAATTTCGTCATAAAATTCATCCGATTCTTTTTTTCTTACTTCAAAAACCTCATCAAAATCAAAAAAAGCGTTCTCCATTTTATGAGGAGACATTCTGAAATCAAAAGTTTTGGTTTCGCCACCTTCTAATTCCGTATCGATTACAAAAGCCGCTTTCGTTCCGAATTTTTTAGGATTTACCGTGTTTTTTTGATGAACGATATGATGGTTAATTCCATCTTTAAAGTATTTATTTTCAGATTTTTCTCCGAATATTTTTTCGGTATTGGTTTCATTTTCACAGAAAAGAATTTTCACGGATTTATCACGAGAATAAAGTTTTTTCATGCCCAAACTCTCATGTTCTATTTCTATTTGACCACGATGGCGCGTTGTAAAATTAGGTTTATAAGAATTATAACCCCAACTCCAATTATTTCTGTACCAAAGTGTGGGCAAAATCACCAAAGGTGCTTTTTCTGTATTTCGGTTGGTGACAGTAACTCTGATTAAAATGTCATCATGGTGAATTTTGGCATATTCTATAAAAATATCGAAATATTCATTTTGGTCAAAAATTCCCGTATCTATAATTTCATATTCTGTTTCCTTATTGCTTCGTTCCGCATTTGTCTTGATTAAATCTTCGTAAGGAAAGGCATTTTGCGGAAATTTGTACACCATTTTCATGTAAGAATGAGTAGGCGTATTGTCTAAATAATAGAAAATTTCTTTGATGTCTTCACCATGATTTCCTTGATGGTTGCTCAATCCAAAGAAACGCTCTTTGACCATTTTATCTTTCTTGTTCCAAAAAGAAAAAGCGAAGCACAAACGTTGCTTGTCATCAGAAATTCCCGCGATTCCTTCTTCTGCCCATCTGTAAGTTCTGCTTTCTGCATCATCATGACCAGTTGCTCCCCAAGTATTTCCATCAAAGGAATAATCTTCTCTTACGTTTCCCCACTGTCTATTGCTTACATAAGGTCCCCAAGTTCTGTAATTTATATCTTGTAATCGTTGTTTTTCAGCATTCATAACCATTATTTTTTAAAATAACATGATGCGAAGGTAGAAAAAAATAAAAACTATGAAATTTCATTTAAGTTAATTTTTTCTATGACAATTTCTTATTGTGAAAAAAATGATATAGCTTTGCAAAAGATTTGTTCTTTCATATAATCGAAATGTTATCAAGAAAGGTGGAGAGATTAGACTCTGTGAAACCTTGGCAACCTATCGCGTTTCTGAAACGAGAAAAGGTGCTACATTCTACTCATTTTTGGGATAGATAACACATAAAAACAGTTGATTCCCTCAACTTTTCTTATAGCATTTCATTTTTTAATCACATTGAAATGCAAAATAGCGACATACTTTATCAAAATTTACAGCAAAGAATCCTTGTTCTAGACGGAGCTATGGGAACTATGCTTCAGCGATATCAGTTTACTGAAGAAGATTATCGTGGCGAAAGATTTAAAAACTGGGAATCTCCATTGAAGGGAAATAATGATTTACTTTCTCTTACTCAGCCTCATGCTATAGAAGCGGTACACAGAAAATATTTAGAAGCTGGTGCAGACATCATTGAAACCAATACCTTCTCTGCCACTACCATTGCAATGGCAGATTACCACATGGAAGATTTGGTGTACGAACTGAATTATGAATCCGCAAAAATTGCAAGAAAAGTTTGTGATGAATTCACGGCTTTAACTCCAGAAAAACCAAGATTTGTAGCAGGTTCTATTGGCCCTACTAATAAAACCGCATCTCTTTCTCCGGATGTAAATGATCCTGGTTATAGAGCCATTACTTTTGATGAGTTAAGAATTGCTTACAAACAACAAGCAGAAGCTCTTTTAGATGGCGGTTCTGATATCCTTTTGGTAGAAACTATTTTTGATACTTTGAATGCAAAAGCAGCACTTTTTGCTATAGATCAAATTCAAGAAGAAAGAAAAATTCAGATTCCAATTATGGTTTCAGGCACTATTACAGACGCGTCTGGAAGAACGCTTAGCGGACAAACTGCTGAAGCATTTTTGGTTTCTATTTCTCATCTTAATTTATTGAGTGTTGGGTTTAACTGTGCTCTAGGAGCGAAACAACTGACGCCTTATTTAGAAACCATTTCTAATAATTCTGAATTTTACATTTCTGCTTATCCAAATGCTGGTTTACCGAATGCTTTTGGGCAATATGATGAATCTCCAGAATTTATGGCAGAACAAATCCGTGAATACGCAGAAAAAGGATTGGTAAATATCGTTGGTGGTTGTTGCGGAACAACTCCTGACCACATTGCTGCAATCGCAAAAATTGTTAAAAATTATCAACCAAGAAAGTTGTCAGTTGTCGGTTGATGGTTATTGGTTAAAAAAAATATTGATGAAAAAAGAATACACAGAACTAGAAGTTTGGATTGAAGCCAGAAAATTGGTCAATATGATTTATGAAAAAACTAAAAATTTTCCAAAAGAAGAAATTTATGGACTTACAAACCAAATAAGAAGATGTTCAATTTCAATTCCTTCTAATATTGCAGAAGGATTAGGAAGAAGAACAGCACAAGATACCATTCAATTTTTGCATATTTCAAGAGGTTCGCTTTATGAATTAGAAACTCAAATTTATTTAGCGTTTGATCAAAAATATATCAATGAAATAGATTTAGAAACTTTTTTAAATCAAATACTTGCTTGTAAAAAATTATTAAACGGATTTATTAACTATTTTAAAAGTCTACAGAATGGAAACTAATCCGATCCAAAAATTCCGACAACCAACAACCAACAACCGACAACTAAAATTATCTGGTCTAGAACCTTTAATTATAACTCCAGAATCCAATTTTATCAATATTGGAGAAAGAACCAATGTAGCAGGTTCTAAGAAATTTCTCCGATTGATTAAAGAAGAAAAATTTTCTGAAGCTCTAGATATTGCTCGTCATCAAGTGGAGGGTGGCGCACAGATTTTAGACATTTGTTTTGATGATGGACTTTTAGACGGAAAATATTGCATGGTTAAATTCTTAAATTTAATCGCCTCAGAACCTGATATTTCCAGAATCCCAATGATGATAGATTCTTCAAAATGGGAAATTTTAGAAGCTGGTTTGCAAGTGGTTCAAGGAAAATGCGTAGTGAATTCCATCAGTTTAAAAGGTGGTGAAGAAGAATTTATTCGTCAAGCCAAAGCCATCAAAAGATATGGTGCTGCAGTAGTTGTAATGGCTTTTGATGAAAATGGACAAGCCGATAATTACGAACGCAGAATAGAAATCTGTAAAAGAAGTTATAAACTGTTGACGGACACAGTCGGTTTTCCTGCAGAAGATATTATTTTCGACCTCAATATTTTCCCAGTTGCAACTGGAATGGAAGAACATCGCAGAAACGCGTTGGATTTCATTGAAGCAACAAAATGGGTTCGTGAAAACTTGCCATATGTTTCGGTTTCTGGTGGTGTTTCTAACGTTTCGTTTTCGTTTAGGGGAAATGACACGGTAAGAGAAGCGATGCACTCGGTTTTCCTCTATCACGCCATCAAAGCGGGAATGAATATGGGAATTGTAAACCCTGCAATGTTAGAAATTTACGACGAAATTCCTAAAGATTTGTTGGAGCTGGTAGAAGATGTAATGCTCGACAGAAGAGATGATGCTACCGAAAGATTATTGGATTATTCTGAAAAACATAAATCTGTAAAAAAAGAAAAAGTAGAAGATTTAGCATGGCGAAATCAGCCTTTGCAAGACAGAATTACCCATTCTTTGGTAAAAGGAATCGACCGTTTTATTGAGGAAGACGTAGAAGAAGCCCGAAAAATTTCAACAAAACCTTTGGATGTTATCGAAGGTAATCTAATGACGGGAATGTCTGTAGTGGGAGATTTATTCGGAAGCGGAAAAATGTTTCTTCCTCAAGTGGTAAAATCTGCGAGAGTGATGAAAAAAGCGGTGGCATATCTTCAACCGTTTATAGAAGCTGAGAAAGATTCTGCTCAAAAAGCCAATGGTAAAGTGTTGATGGCAACGGTAAAAGGCGATGTCCACGACATTGGTAAAAATATTGTGAGTGTAGTTTTGGGCTGTAACAATTACGAAATTGTGGATTTAGGAGTGATGGTTCCTGCCGAAAAAATTATTCAAACGGCGATTGAAGAAAAAGTAGATGTGATTGGTTTAAGCGGTTTGATTACGCCAAGTTTAGACGAAATGGTACATATTGCCAATGAACTGGAGCGTCAAAACCTCAATTTCCCATTGATGATTGGTGGTGCTACAACTTCTAAAGCGCATACTGCCGTAAAAATCGATCCGAAATATAAAAATGCTGTGGTTCATGTAAATGACGCTTCCAGAGCAGTTGGTGTGGTAAGTTCATTATTGAGCAATAGAAATGGAGCGTTTATTTCTGAGCTGAAAGCAGATTATGCAGATTTCCGTGAGAAATTTTTAAACAGACAGGTTGACAAAGAATATATTTCGATAGAAGAAGCGAGAAATCAAAAATTCAAAATCGATTGGGAAAATGAAACCATCTCTGAACCTAAAAATTTAGGTATTCAATTCATTGAAAATCAAAACTTAGAAGAATTGATTCCTTACATCGATTGGAGTCCGTTTTTCAGAAGTTGGGATTTATTTGGAAAGTATCCTCAGATTTTAGAAGACGAAATTGTAGGAAAACACGCAAAAGAACTTTTTGCAGATGCTCAAAAAATGTTGAAGAAAATCGTGGATGAAAAATTATTAACTGCAAAAGCAATTTTCGGAATTTTCCCTGCCAATTCTAATGAACAAGATGATATTGAACTGAAAAATGGTGAGGAAACATTTACGTTTAGAACGCTTCGTCAACAACATAAAAAATCTGATGGCAAAGAATATTTGGCTTTGAGTGATTTTATCGCTCCAAAAACATCAGGAAAACAAGACTACATCGGTGCTTTTGCGGTGACTACAGGGTTTGGAACCGATGAATTGGCTCAAAAATATGAAGCAGAGCATGATGATTACAATGCGATTATGGTAAAAGCATTAGCAGACCGATTGGCAGAAGCTTTTGCAGAATATTTACACAAAAAAGTACGAATTGAAATTTGGGGTTATTCTAGTGATGAACATCTAGAAAATGAAGATTTAATTTCTGAAAAATATGTAGGAATTCGTCCTGCTCCTGGTTATCCTGCTTGTCCAGACCATTTAGAAAAAACCACGATTTGGAATTTGCTGAAAGTAAAAGAAAACATAGGATTAGAATTGACAGAAAGTTTGGCAATGTTCCCTACAGCTTCTGTTTCTGGGTATTATTTTGCCAATCCTAAAGCAAAATATTTCGGAGTAGGAAAAATTACAGAAGACCAACTGAAAGATTACGCCGAAAGAAAAAATATAGATTTAGAATTCGCGAGAAAATGGCTGAGTCCGAATTTAGCTTAAAATTTAAAATATTGAACTTTGAATTGAAAAAATGAAAGTTACAGAACACATACAAAACGCCAACGGAAAAACACTTTTTTCTTTTGAGATTTTACCACCATTAAAAGGTCAAAATATACAGTCAATATTTGATGCGATTGATCCATTGATGGAATTTAATCCTGCATTTATAGATGTTACGTATCATCGTGAAGAATATGAATATGTAGAACGTGAAGATGGACTTCTGGAAAAACGAGTGGTGAAAAAAAGACCGGGAACTGTGGGAATTTGTGCTGCAATTCAAAATAAATATGGTGTAGATGCAGTTCCGCATATTTTGTGTGGTGGATTTTCTAAGGAAGACACCGAAAATTTCTTAATCGACATCGATTTTTTGGGAATTCATAATGTAGTGGCTTTAAGAGGAGATGCGGTAAAAACGGAAACCTATTTTAAACCAGAGAAAAACGGACATACTTTTGCCAAAGATTTGGTAGAGCAAATAGTGAAAATGAATCACGGAACTTATCTAGACGAAAGTTTAGAAAATTCTGCTTGTACAGATTTTAACATAGGTGTTGCTGGTTATCCTGAAAAGCACATGGAAGCAGCAAGTCTGGAACAAGACATTTACCACCTCAAGAAAAAAGTAGAAGCAGGCGCAGATTATATCGTAACGCAAATGTTTTTCGACAATCAAAAATATTACGATTTTGTAGAAAAATGCAGAACTTCTGGTATTAATGTTCCTATTATTCCTGGATTAAAACCAATTACTACCAAGTCTCAACTGAGCATGATTCCGCATCGTTTCAAGGTAGATTTGCCTAACGAGTTGGTGATTGCCATTGCTAAAGCAAAAGACAACAAAGAAGTAAAAGAAATTGGCATCAACTGGTGCATTCAGCAGAGCAAAGATTTAATGAAAAACGGCGCTCCTGTTCTTCATTATTATTCTATGGGAAAAAGCGAAGTGGTAAAAAGAATTGCTTCTGAAGTGTTTAAAGACTAAAGCATTTTATGTCTTTCAAATGAAAGATTTCGGTCAAAAATATAACGATAAGTCGCGAGTTTTCTCGTGACTTTCGTTTCTAAATTTTCTGCAATTTTAATCATTCTTGGATTAAAATCTCCAATCCATTGCATTTCGTAATCGGTATAATTTCTGGTTTTTCTGAAATGTTTTGTTCCTTCCCAAATCATAAATCCATCGATGCCTTTCCTCTGCCATTCTGGAACAATTCCGAAAACCAAGCCAACCATTTTCTTATTTTTTATAAAAAATTTAGCCAGTAAAAATTTCAACTTTTCTAACCAACCGAATTTTCCATTAAGGTATTTAAACCATTGATTCAAATCTGGAATATTAATCCACATGGCAATGGGTTTATCTTTTTCGTAAATGAACCAAGAGATATTTTCGTCTAAAATAGGTTTCATGGTTTGAAACATTTTCAGCACTTTTTTCGCTTCTATTTGCTTTCCTTCACCATGATTTGCCCAAGCTTTGTTGTAAATTTCTGCAAAATCATGCGCAAATTTTTCCAATTGATTTTTTTTCCAATGAACTGCTTTCAAATTTGGATTTTTGGCATTCATTCTATGTCCATTCATAAAAACTTCTGAAACCTCATCGTAGACTTTCCTGCCGTAACACAATTGATTAAAATAAATCTGAAAACCATAATTTTCAAACAATTTCTGATAATACGGCGCATGAAAATTCATCCCGTACAACGGCTCATGAAAACCTTCAATGAGCAAACCCCAAGACTTGTCTCGCTCCCCGAAATTTATCGGCCCATCCATTGCTTCCATTCCGCGTTCCCGCAACCAATTTTTACAAAAATCAAAGATGAGATTTGCCGTTTCTTGGTCATCGATACAATCAAAAAAACCAATTCCACCAGTTTTTAACTTTTGTTCATATTTTGGATTGATAAAAACCGCAACTTTCCCTACTGTTTGATTTTCTGCATTTTTAAAAAGAAATCTTTCACAAGTTCCATTTCTGAAAAATTTATTTTTATTGGGATTAAAAACCTCTTCAATGTCTTTATCTAATGGGCGAATGTAGTTTTTCTCGTTTCTAAACAAACGAGCTGGAAATTCTAAAAATTCTTTTTGCTTTTCTGGCGAATTAACGAGAATAGATTTCAGCATACATTAAAAAAATCCGATTGAATGAATCGGATTTTAAATGTAGTAATTATTTTTTATTTGTTAATCTTTCACCAAAACTTTGTAATCCCAAGGTTTCAAAAAAACAGTGTAGTTTTCTTTTACTTGAATTTTTTCTTTACTAAAAAGTTCGGTGTAATTTCCTTGGAAATATTTAGAATCTAACGTCACTGTTAATTCTTCGTTTGAGAAATTAAAAATTGGCAAAACAGCGTCATTATTTTTTTCACGATGGAACGAGATTACTTTGTCCATTTTATCATTGGTAATTCTTACCATTTCGCCACCGTATTTTCCGTTCCAGAGCGCTTGATTTTTGTGTTTCAAGTGAAATAAAGTACTAAATAACGCTGCATGAGGATGGTCTTTCCATTCGATTGGTTCTTTGTCAAAAAATTTCAAACTTCTGTCAAGTCCAGCTTCTTGTCCGCTATACATAAGAGGCATTCCGTTTACCACACCACAAAAAACGATAGAGGTTTCTAATCCTTTCCCGAAATTTCTTTGTGGCGTTCCGTTCCAAGAATTCATATCGTGATTGTCTGTAAAAACCATTCTGTAAGCATTCCTAGGAACCGAACCTACATCGTGAGCTAAATATTCTACCAATCCGCCAATTCCTTTATTTTGTGTAGTGGCATCTTTTAATTTTTCAAAAAGCGTCCATGAGTAAGTCATGTCAAAAGATTTTTTGTACAAATCTCTACTTTCCCACTCCGCCAACATGAAAACGGGCTTTATTTGGTCTAATTCTTTTCTGGCATTTTCCCAAAAATCTACAGGAATAAAACCTGCTACATCTGCTCTATAACCATCAATATTAGCCTCTTTTACCCAAAATTTAAGAGATTCTGTCATGTATTGTCTAAATTCTGGATTTTCATAATCAAAATCAATCACATCATCCCAATCATACCAAGGTGTTGGTTGAAAATTTCCGTCTCTATTCTTAGTGTACCAATCTGGATGAGTAGTTGCCAAAGAATTATCCCAAGCAGAATGATTTCCTACCCAATCGATGATGACGTACATTCCCATGTCATGGATTTTTTTGACCAAATTTTTAAAATCTTGCATGGTTCCAAATTCTGGATTCACCCCACGAAAATCTTTTACAGAATAATAACTTCCTAAACCTCCTTTTTTATTTTTTTCGCCAATGGGATGAATCGGCATGAGCCAAATAATATCTACACCCATGTTTTTTAGTCTAGGCAAATGTTTTTCAAAGGCTTTGAAAGTTCCTTCTGGAGTATATTGACGAAGATTTACTTCATAAATCGTAGCATTTTTGCTCCATTCAGGATGGGTAATTTCTACATATTCTTTAGGAAAATATTTTTGGTCAATTTTTTGAGAAAAAAAGCTTTGAGAAAAAACAACAAGGAAAAAAACTAGAATTTTTGTTTTCATTTTCAGTAATTTCCTCAAAGTTAAGAAATAAAAAAACGCTACAAATGATTTTGTAGCGTTTTAATTTTCGTGGAGTTGGAGGGATTCGAACCCTCGTCCAAACAAGCAATACGCAAGCTTTCTACATGCTTATTTTGCTATTGGTTTTCGTCGTAAAGCAGACAGCAAACAGCCAACTTTACGCTTATCTTCTAAAGTTTTCGTTCCCGGACCGAAGTTTTTCGGGACTTATTTCCGCATTTTCTATGCCTCGGAATCGAACGTCGCAGAACAGAACTTTCGGGAGACATCTTGTTTCCTTACTATACTTCGGGAAAAACGCTAATCCTACTAAGCTTCGGATTAAGCAGCAAGAGCAAACTCTTCGTTGCCAGTTAAATTCTGTAGCAAGGGATTAAAGAGATCGCGCTACGGTTCTCTGCATGCTTACTTACCCATTGGTCTTGCTGTCGAAACCAGTCAACCCCAATTTTTAAGTATGCAAATATAAGCAAAAAATGTACCTAAATTTTAATTCTGCATTTCTTTTATATTGGCGCCAAATTTCCGCCTTCCGTTCCCGCTTTTTTTGTGAGGCGGCTTTGCCGCCGTACAAAAAAGAGCTCCACTAAAGTCGGGGCGCAATTCCGTTATTCTTAGAACTTTTTAACCAAATTTTGAAAATTTCTCTCTTAAAAACTCATAAAAAAGTTAATCTCGGTTAAAGTTGTTTCAGCAATCAAATTTCAAAATAATTTTGAGGCTGCTAATCATAACCCATGAAGAAAACTCTACTGCTATTTTTATTCATTATCGCACATTCTTTTCATGCACAAGAATACATTTTTGGGAAAATCACCTCAGAACAAAACATAGAATTATCGGGAGTTTTAATCCTCAACACCAGAACCGACGAAAAAACATATTCAGACAGCGATGGAAATTTTATGATTTCTGCAAAAAATAATGATGCACTACGATTCGTAAAACAAAAATTCGACAGAATTACCTATTCTGTAAAACCCGAAGATTTTAAAAATTCTATAAAAATTACGCTGATAAAATCCGTTGTAGAAATAGAAGAAGTAGAAATTAAAACCAAACTTACCGGCAATTTAAGAGAAGATGCAAGAAGAGTAGAATCTGTGAGAAAAGTAAAACTCAATAAAGAAATTTCTAAATATATTGCTGAAAAATCTGACCCAGAAATTATAAAACCAAGAGGTGGCGAATTTGTACAACCAGTTGGGCAAGGCTTTTCTGTAGGAAAAGTTTCTAATCAAGCAGATCAAATAGATTTAGCCGAAGATTTTCTAGAAATTCTGGGTGAAGATTATTTTACAGATTTAGGACTTAAGAAAAGTGAAATTTCCTCGTTCATCTTTCATGTAATGAGTGGATTAGATTTAAAAAACGCTTATAAATATGGTTATCTCAAAGGAAGCGATATTGCTCAGTTCAGAAAACAAGCAGAAACAAAAATTAATGATTTTAGAAAATTAAAGTAGTATGGAATTGAATTTGATGTATAATTTTTTGTAAATTTAAACTTATCAAATCTCCACCTAAAATCACAATTTATGAACAAAAACATTATCGCCATTGCTGTTGCTTCATTGGGCTTCATCATTGGACTTGGCTTATTAGGAAGCGCCATCAAAAACCGAAACAAATCAGAAAACACAATCTCTGTTACCGGTCTTGGAACCAAAAAATTCACTTCAGACCTCATCACTTGGAGCGGAAACTTCTCCAGAAATAGTTTTGAACTGAAACAAGCGTATGATGCGCTTTCAAACGACCGAAAAATCATCGAAAACTATTTGATTTCTAAAGGAATTCCTAAAAACGAAATCGTTTTTTCGGCGGTAGATATTCAGAAGCAATACAATTATGTTTCAGACGCTAATGGAAGCAGTCACCAAACTTTTGCAGGTTACCAATTAACTCAATCGGTTTCATTAGAAAGTAAAGATGTGGCAAAAATTGAAAACTTGTCTAGAAATATCACCGAAATTATCAATCTTGGAATAGAATTCACTTCTTCTCGACCGAATTATTTTTATACCAAACTCGCGGAAGTAAAACAAGAAATGATTGCTAATGCTACAAAAGATGCTAAAGAACGCGCCGAAAAAATTGCAGAAAATGCAGGTTCTGATTTAGGAAATCTTAAAAAAGCAACCATGGGCGTGATCCAAATTACAGCGCCAAATTCAAACGAAGATTTTTCTTACGGCGGAACTTATAATACTCAATCAAAAGAAAAAGAAGCGAGTATTACCATTAAATTGGAATATGAAGTGAATTAGGTAAAGATTGAGGCAAAGGTTGAGAAAAAGTGGTGTCAAAATCTTTGATTTTGACAGGGTGTTAATAAACCGTACTATAAATTTCTTGAACTAAAGTTTCTAAATTTTCAGGCTGGAAATTAGCCATTAAAAATAAATTAACAGCATATTTACCTTCGCCATAACTTGGTTGAAGGTATTTTTTTTCTATCACACTAAAACCATTTCTTTCGTAAAAGCGTAATCTTCTTTCTGCAATTTCTGAAAGTGAATCGGGCTCAGTTTCTAAAATCAATTTTTCGAATTTTTCTTGTAAACTTTCCAGAATTTTTTCTCCAAATTTTTGATTTCGGAATTCTTCAAAAACCTCAAAATGCTCTAAAAAATAAAATTCTTGAAGCTCCCAAATTACGCAATACCCTATATTTTCATCTTCGTGATTAATAGAATAAACAAAAGCGTCTGGATTTTCGGCCAAATCTAGAAATTGGTCTTTGCTACGTCTTTCTTCTTCGGGAAAAGTCTTTTCGTAGCGGTAGAAAATTTTAGAAATTTTCTTGCGGTTTTGTAATTCTTCGAACCAAACCATTTTTATTTACAATTTTTGATTTAGGATTTTTTGATTTTAATAAAAACCATTATTTATAGGTCAAAAACATTAGGTCTTCTGGTGACAAAAATATCTTTTACCCAAAGTGTAAATGCCATCATCAGATAAACCAAGAAGAAAAAACCAGCAGTCGCAAAAGTGGAATAAATGAAAAACACACGCAGTTTAGAAACAGGAATTCCCAATCTACTCCCAAATCTGGTGAGCGTTCCGAACCATTCATGTTCTACTTTGTGTCTTAAATCAGTAATAATTTTGGGTTCTCTCATTATTATTTCAGTTTTTCATTATTTTGATGACGGTCAAAATCTCTTTCTGTTTTTACTTTCATCTTTTTATCAAAAGCAGCTTGTAAATCTACGCCAGTTTGATTGGCAAGACAGAGAGTCACAAACAAAACATCTGCTAATTCTTCGCCTAAATCTTTAGATTTGTCAGATTCTTTTTCGCTTTGTTCACCATATCTTCTGGCAATAATTCTGGCTACTTCTCCTACTTCTTCGGTTAACATTGCCATATTCGTCAATTCATTAAAATAACGAACACCAATGGTTTTTATCCATTCATCAACTTGATTTTGTAGAATTTTTATTTCCATAATTTCTTTGTTACGAGGTACGTGTTGCGAGATAATCTCATATCTCGAAACCCACAACTCGAAATTTTTATTGATAAGCTCCAATAGTAGGATTGGTAGTTCTGTTCACTTTTACAATATCTAGAGGAACCAAAGCCGCTGTAGAAACTTTTCCTTTGGTTTTTGCGGGAGAAGTTGCTTTCACTCTCAGATTCATTTTTTGGGTGAAATAATTCTCAAATTTTGGATCTTCGTTTTTGATGGAATTCACAATTTTAGTATTTCCGTCCCAAGTAAAACCTGCATTTGCAGCATCAAATTTCACCAAACAATTCTCGATGAAATAATTAAATGTTTGTCCAGAAGTTGGCTTGAACTGTATCGCATTATTTCTTTCGGTGTAAACAATAGAATTTTGAAGATTTAATGTTAAAGCGCCTTGTTCTGTAGAAGTTCCGTTGTTATATTCGTTAGTTGCATAGATTCCAAAACTCGGCAAAGTGCTGTTTAAGTTCCAATAATTGGCAAAAGTAGCATGTAAAAAAGTATAATTTCCGCCTTTAAAAATTCCTAAATTCGCTTGTCCGCAATTGTTGACCACCAAATTTTCTGCATTTACAGTTGCATTAATTCCTAAAATTCCAAAATCTTGAAAAGTATGAACAATAGTATTTTTAAGCGTAGCAGAAGCGTGATTGAGTTCTAAACCAGTGGTTCCACCAAAAATTTTAGCATATTTTAAATTGGCAATTGCACCATGTTCAAGCTGAATTCCGCCCCAGTTTAGAGGAAGCGTGTCATATCTCGCATCATTTCTGTCTCCACGGAAAATTACTTCTTTTCCTAAATCTCCATTGGCAATCAATTGAGCATTTTTCCCGATTTTCAAATTGGCATTTTTATGAAAATACACATTTGTTCCTTCAGAAATAGTCAGTGATTTTCCATCAGCTAATTTCAAATCGCCATAAATAATTTTGGCTTTCGTATTGTTCCAAGAAGTATTGTCTGTTAAAATTTTCGGACTGTTTTCGGTAGAAATATAAAATTCTACATCTTGAACTACTGACAACAAAGTCACATGTTGATTCGCAACTGGCGATTCTATCTGAATTCTTTCTTCGGCAATCGCTTCTGGAGCATTGGCAATAGGAGCAATTTCTACAAAAATATAAAGGCTGTCTTTTTTACGAAGCGGTACATTGGTAAATTCAGTTCCAGCTTTTCCATCTACATTAATTCTGTAAAGAGAAGAATTTCCTGATTCCAGATAAATCTTTGGAATAGAAATATCTTTATTTTCGTCGTTATAAATTTTTACAGCATAGGTTTCGCTTCTCACCTGATTGTAAACCGTGTCTAGAACCAAAGTGTCTACCGAAAATCTGAGTTTTTTGCTTGGTGCATCAAATTCTATTTCGTCTCTGTTACAAGAAATAACAAAAAGAGCCAACCAAAACCCGAAAAAAAGAAAATATTTTGTCTTCATGGAAGTTTAAAAATAAGCGTAAAGTTAATGAAAAAAGCTGAACTGTTTCTAAAAACGAAAAAACTGTAAAATTTCTTTCACAAAAACTTAAAACGCTATTTGTCAATTCAAAAAATATTTTTATTTTTGCAGTCTAAAATTAAGAATAATAAAAGCAGTGCCATTACACGCAATTATTATCAACTAAAATTTAAAAAGACAATAAAGATATGAAATCAGGAATTCACCCAGAAAATTATAGATTAGTTGTGTTCAAAGACATGAGTAATGACGAAATGTTTCTTTGCAAATCTACAGCTGAAACTAAAGATACTATTGTTTACGAAGGTACAGAATATCCATTAATCAAAATGGAAATCTCTTCTACTTCTCACCCATTCTACACTGGTAAAGTAAAATTAGTAGATACTGCAGGTAGAGTAGACAAATTCATGAACAAATACAAAAAATTCGCTAAGTAATTTAGCCGATTTTTTCATAATAAATCAGTCCTTCAAAAATTTTGAAGGACTTTTTTTGTAAATTTGTTTATCAGCACATTATCATATTAACCAATTAGCACATTCTAAAATGCAACTTATATTTTCTGATGCTCAATTTTGGGGAGATTTTCTTCCGCTTACTTATACCAAACCAATCGCAGAACTTAGAACAGGAATTCTTACGTTTTCTGAACGTTGGCAAAAACTGTTAGATTCTTCAGAAGTTTCTTACATCACCGAAGATTATCTTCAAAAAAAATATAAATCTTACGAAAAGAAAGAAAGTTTACTGATTACTCCAAATTTTCTTCCTTCGGAAAGTGTTTTGGCTCAAATTAAAAATTTGCAACTGGGAGAAGCTTTGATTTACGAAAATGAAGTTTTAGCGGCAAGATTAAACATGGAAAACTTCTCGCTTTCGCAGATTGAAAAAATGACAGACATAACCGAAGAATTGATTTTATTTAAAAAAGCTACGGATTTATTTTCACTGAATGATAAAGCGATTGATTTTGATTTTGAACTAGTGACCAAAGGAAGAACTTCTGCTCCACTTTCTAAAACCAACGGATTTTTGGGCAATAAAGAAGATTTATTTATAGAAGAAGGTGCCGAAATAGAATTTGCCACGCTTAATTGCAAAACCGGGAAAATCTACATCGGCAAAAACGCAGAAATTATGGAAGGTTCTGTAGTAAGAGGAAGTTTAGCACTTTGCGAAGGTTCTAAAATTAATATGGGTTCTAAAATTTATGGCGCTACTACAATTGGTCCACATTCTAAAGTTGGTGGCGAAGTGAATAATATCGTTATCTCTGGTTTTACCAATAAAGGTCACGAAGGTTTTGTAGGAAATTCTGTGATTGGCGAATGGTGCAATCTGGGAGCCGACACCAATTCTTCCAACCTCAAAAACAATTATGCTGAAGTAAAATTGTGGAGTTATCCATCTAAAAAATTTGTAAAAACCGGACTTCAGTTCTGCGGATTAATTATGGGAGACCATTCTAAAACTGCTATTAATACTCAATTTAACACAGGAACTGTAGTGGGAGTTGGCGCTAATATTTTCAAAAGTGGATTTCCACCCAATTTAATTGAACATTTTTCTTGGGGCGGTTTCAAAGGTGATGAAAAATTTAGATTAGAAACTGCTTACGAAGTTGCCGAAAAAGCAATGGCGAGAAGAAAAATAGCTTTAACAGAAGAAGATAAGGAGATTCTGAAATGGGTTTATGAGAATTGCTAGTCTTTTTAAACGCAAAGATTCTTTATTAATTATAAATATTTTTAAGATTCGCTAAAGCGAATTGGCTAAGTTCGCAAAGATGAAAATCAAAGATTTTCTTTTAATGATATTATTGCTTTTTTCTTGCATAAGAAAGAAAAATCTTTTTATGAAATAAAATCAATTAATAAAGATTCTTCACAAATAATTTGGGGAAATTCTTCATTTAAAAATTCTCAAAATTTTGAAAATTTTGTCTTAGATAAAGATAAAATCAAAACAAAATGGAAAAATGAAAATTTCATTATTCTGCAAAGAGGAACGGGAAGTGAGGCTTGGATAAATTTAATTCTTCCTATAAAGAAAAACGAAAAACTCCTTCAAACTGATCAAGTTTTAGCTTTTGATTCAGTTAATAATATTATTGTAAGACAAAATTATAATTCAGAAGAATATCCATTTCAATTAATTAATCTCAAAAATTTAGAAAAAGACAGTATTAGATTTGAAACTAAAAATTGTGAATCTATAAATATCATTAATTGCATAGATAAAGTTGATTTCAATGAAAAAACTTTAATAATTAACTGGACTACTCCAAATAAATTTAAAGAAAGGGGAAAGACAGATATTTCAATTTACCCTTTAGAAAAATTCTTCAAAAAATAATTTCAAGCCGCTTTCAACATTTTTGAAAGCGACTTTTTTAATGACTAAAAATCAAAAAAATAAAAAATTTTCAATTCTGATGTAATATTTTTCCGACCTTCGTTGTCTTACCTATAGAAACTAACCTATGAATCAAGAAACATTTAAGAATACTGTATTTGTTTTGAAAGACGAGATGTATCGTTTTGCAAAGCGATTCTTGGTGAGTAGTGACGAAGCCGAAGATTTGGTGCAGGATTTAATGCTGAAATTTTGGCAAAAAAAGGATGAATTGGTACATCTCAATTTAAAATCTTATGTACTAAAATGTGTGAAAAACGAGTGTCTCAATAAACTGAAACACGAAACGGTGAAACAGAATTTTGCAGATTTTCAATTACACAGAAGTGAGCTCTACAAAATGGAAACCAATAACTTGAAGGAGAAAATTTTAGAATTTATCAATGCGCTCCCCGAAAAACAAAAATTGGTTATTCACCTAAAAGATGTAGAAGAATATGAAGTCTCGGAAATCTCGGAGATTTTAGAAATAGAAGAAAATGCAGTGAGAGTGAATCTGATGAGAGCCAGACAAAAAGTAAAAGAACAGATTAACAACCTGTTAGCGTTTGAAAACAGAAAAATTCAAAACATTTAAAACAAAAAAAAATGAACCCAAATATAGATAAAGAATACCAAAACATCTTCCGAGAACTGAAGGAAGAAAAAATGGATTGGAATTTCGAAGATTTCTTGAAAAAAACCGAAGAAAAACCAGAGGAAACTAAAGTAATTCCTTTGCAAAAAAAATCTGGTGGCGGCAATCAGAAATGGTATTGGATGGCAGCAAGTTTGGTTACGCTTTTTGGCATGATGATGTTTTTTAACCCAGACATTACAGAACCAACCTTGAAACCAGTTGCTTCTAATGAAAGTAATTCTTCAGAAAAACCAGCACAAACCAACATCATAAAACCAACTGAAAATCAAGACATTAACAATAATTCAAACACTATAAAAGTTGCTGAAAATTACGTAAAACCCACTAAAAAAATAAATCATGAGTTCAGAAATGAATATCAAAATATTGCTTCTCAACCAAGTAAAACTGTAGAAAATTCTACTGAAATTCTAGAAAATCCAGCAGAAGAATACAGCGCAGATTATGTAATCGTCAATGGCAAAAAAATCTATAACGAAGAAGAAGCCATCGATATTACGAAGGAAGCATTTCAACTTTTCGCGAGTAACGTTACCAAAACTATAAACCAGGCAGAGCCTATCAAAAATTTATCCATTAACTTTTAAAAAATTAATACAATGAAAAATATTATCACATTCCTATTCCTTTTGTTTTTGCCAGTGTTTGCTTTGGCACAAACTGAAAAACTAGACGCAATTTTTGAAAAATATCAAGAAGCAGAAGGCGTAACTTCTATTAAGATTGCTAAGCCAATGTTTAGATTGCTCAATAACATCAATATTGATGACTCTGATATGGACAAAATTAAACCGCTCATCAGTAAAATGAATGGTTTAAAAATCCTCATCATGGAAAAACCTGAAAAAGCCGAAAATCCTACCCCTGCTCAATTAGCTGCCATCAATGAAGCTAGTAAAGTAAAAAATGAAATTCTAGCTGCTGTAAAAAATCTGAAATATGATGAACTGATGACGCTGAACAGCAAAGACAATAAAATCAAGTTTTTAGCTGCAGACACAAGTTCTAATTTACTGAATAACATGCTATTAACCATTTCTTCTGAAGATGAAAACATCTTGATGATGTTAGACGGACAAATCTCTATGGACGATGTTTCTAACTTGATTAATGACGTTCAAAAAGAAGACAAAACGCCTAAAACACCAGAAAAACCTAAAAAATAAATACTGAAATCGCCATTTATACAAATTTTTAAAAATAGCGATTCTCTTTCAACCATTGTCAACTAAAATTAACACTTATGAAATCATTTCTAAAACTTATAGCAATTTTCACCATATTGGTCTCTCTGCAATCTTGTATTGTTAGTGAAAAGTATCTCTACAACGAAGAAACAAAAGGAAACGCTACCGTTACCAAAATAAATGTTCCGATGTTTATCGTAAAACCTTACATCAAAAAAGCATTAAGAGAAGACGGTGAATCAGAAGAAATTATTCGCCTGATCAAAAAAATCAGAAAAGTAAAAGTTTACACCGTACAAAATGCTTCTGATAAAATGGTTGCCCAATTTTCTAGACAATCTTTTGGCAGTAATTTACAAGAATTGATGAGTGTAAACAGCAAGGATTCTAAAATTAAAATTATGTCTGCCATTACAGATTCAGACACCATGATTAAGGATTTACTGATTACCGTGAGAGACGACAAAGAATTGGTTTACGTAAAAGTTTTAGGAAAATTTTCTTTGGATGACATCTCTAGAATTGCAGAATTATCTAAAAAGAATAAAGATACCGTTGCAAATAATTAAAATAAAAACTGCCTCAAAAAGGGCAGTTTTTTTTAGTATAATAAATGATAGACTTTCACTTTTTTATCATTTTCAAAAAAATTGACAATGTAAATGTCATTAAATTTTTCGTCTGGAATATCTTTGAACAAAGGTTGCTGAATTAATTCATTGAGCAAAAATGGGTTGGTATTAGAATGTCCTGAAATAATATTGATTCCAGTATTTTTAGATAAATCATTTTTTACAAATTCAGGAATTTCTTTTGGATTGTAAATCTTCAAATCTAACTTTTTCTCTAAAATCAAAGGTTCTAAAGTTTCTCGAGTTCTGAAAAAATCAGTACTAAAAGCATTCTGAATTTTTACTTTTTTGAATAATTGAGCTAAATGTTTTGCCCTTTCTTTTCCTGGTTCAGAAAGGTGAGGATTTTTGCCATTATTTTCTTTCTCTCCATGTCTTACAATAATATAAACCAAAGCTTTTTTATCAATGCTTTGCTTTATAGTTTTAGAAGTCGCTTTTCCTACAAAAACAGTATCTACTTTTTGCTGTGCAAAAGTCAAATTAAAGCTGAAAAGAGACAGTAAAAGGAGAAATGAAGCTCTTTTAATTATTTTCATGATGTAAAATTATCTTACAAATCTAAAATAAAAATTTAAATCAGTTTACACGACATATTTTGTCGTACAACTATTCTATCTTTGTCGTAGAAAAGAAGAAAATAACGAAATTTTCTTTCTAGGTATAAACAAATTAATTGTATTTTTGATAAAATTTAAGAAAAATGAGCAGTATAGACGATAAGAAAAAAGCACTCGCATTAGTCCTCGAAAAAATGGATAAAACCTACGGAAAAGGTACCGTTATGAAAATGGGAGACAATGCAGTAGAAGAAGTAGAAGTAATTCCGAGTGGTTCACTTGGTTTAGATATTGCTTTGGGAGTTGGCGGATATCCAAAAGGAAGAGTCATCGAAATTTATGGCCCTGAATCTTCTGGTAAAACCACACTTACCATGCACGCAATTGCAGAATCTCAAAAACAAGGCGGAATTGCGGCTTTCATAGATGCAGAACACGCTTTTGATGCAGTTTACGCTAAAAAATTGGGAATTGATGTAGAAAATTTAATCATTTCTCAACCAGATAATGGTGAACAAGCATTAGAAATTGCAGACAATTTAATTCGTTCTGGAGCGATTGACATCGTGGTAATCGACTCAGTTGCAGCATTGACACCAAAAGCAGAAATTGAAGGAGAAATGGGAGATTCTAAAATGGGATTGCATGCTAGATTAATGTCTCAAGCTTTGAGAAAATTAACGGCAACGATTTCTAGAACAAAATGTACGGTAATTTTCATCAACCAATTAAGAGAAAAAATCGGGGTAATGTTCGGAAATCCTGAAACAACCACTGGTGGAAATGCACTAAAATTCTATGCTTCGGTAAGAATTGACATCAGAAGAAGTGGCTCACCAATAAAAGTAGGTGAAGATGCAGTAGGAAACCGCGTGAAAGTAAAAATTGTTAAAAACAAAGTTGCTCCACCATTCAAAAATACAGAATTCGATATTATGTATGGAGAAGGAATTTCTAAAGTAGGCGAAATTCTAGATTTGGGTGTTGAATTTGATATTGTTAAAAAATCTGGTTCTTGGTTCAGCTATGGCGACACGAAACTGGGACAAGGTAGAGACGCCGTGAAAGAATTGCTAAAAGACAATCCTGAACTTTTAGAAGAATTAGCTGAGAAAATAAAAGTGGCTATTAAAGAAAAGAAATAATTTTTTTTCAGATACAGAACCGGCGCGAGCTTCGCTCGCGCCGGTTTTATTTCCAAAAATTTATCAAAATCCAATTTCATCCAAAGGATTCCAAAAAATATTTTTAAAATTCTGAATTTTATTTCCTTTCACTTTTACTCCTTCTTTGGCTAACTTTTCGGTAAATTTTGGAATACAACTTTCCGCAGAAATAATTCCACAAGCACTACAAACTCTATGTGCAGGGAAATCTTCATCATAATTCCTCAAAGCATTTCCTACGTGACGAGAATGGTTTGGAAAACCAACTGCTTTAGCAATTGCTCCATAAGTAGTTACTCTACCTTTAGGAATCATCCTGATGATTTCAAAAACTTGTTGTTTGAAGGTTTCGTTCATTTTTTTTGATTTTAGAGGTAAGATTTCAGACATCAGATTATTTCAAAGATAATTTTTTTTTGGGGAATTGCCGCTCGCTTCGCTTGCTTTAAATTGTTTTCAAAATTTTTAAATCTTCAAACAAAAACCGAAAAGTGAATTTTAGCCCCGATTGAAGCGACATCCTTTTTCTTTTTTAAAAAAGAAAAAGATATAGCGAAAAGCGGGACTGCGTTTTCTAAAAATCACAAATCTTGTTGCTCCTTACACTACCCCGACTTCGCCTTGCGAAGTCACCCCTTCAAAGAAGGGGAATAAAAAAACGCCCAAAATAATTTGAGCGTTTATATAACTTCTAGCGTCTAACTTTCGTCTTTAGCTTTATGAATTTTCTAAAATATATTTGAAAATTAGTGGAGCACAAATGGTAGCATCACTTTCAACGATGAATTTCGGTGTGGTGATATCTAATTTACCCCAAGTAATTTTTTCGTTCGGAACTGCTCCAGAATATGAACCATAAGAAGTGGTAGAATCTGAAATCTGACAGAAATAGCTCCAGAACGGAATGTCGTGCATTTCCATATCCTGATATAACATTGGCACTACACAAATTGGGAAATCTCCTGCAATTCCTCCACCGATTTGGAAGAAACCAACACCTTTTCCACCGCTGTTTTTTGGATACCAATCTGCTAAGAACATCATATATTCAATTCCAGATTTCATAGTAGAAGCTTTTAAATCTCCTTTAATACAATAACTTGCGAAGATATTACCCATCGTAGAATCTTCCCAACCTGGTACTACAATTGGTAAATTTTTCTCAGCAGCAGCAATCATCCAAGAATTTTCTCTTGGGATTTCATAATATTGCTCTAAAACTCCAGAAAGAATCATTTTATACATATATTCGTGTGGAAAATATCTTTCTCCTTTAGAATCTGCATCTTTCCAGATTTCATAAATATGCTTTTGCAATCTACGGAAAGCCTCTTCTTCTGGGATACAAGTATCGGTAACTCTATTTAAACCTCTTTCTAGCAAATCCCACTCTTCTTGAGGCGTAAGATCTCTGTAATGAGGCACTCTTTCGTAGTGAGAATGCGCTACCAAATTCATTAAATCTTCTTCTAAATTCGCTCCAGTACAAGAAATAATATCCACTTTGTCTTCACGAATCATATCTGCCAAAATTTTCCCCATTTCTGCGGTTGACATCGCTCCAGCCAAAGTAATCATCATTTTCCCACCATCTTTTAGGTGCGCTACATAACCTTTTGCAGCATCTACCAAAGCAGCAGAATTAAAATGCAAATAATATTTTTCTATAAATTCGGTAATCGGTTTATTGCTCATTTTTATAAGAATTTTTGCAAAGATAAGATTTTTAAAGAGAAGTGAGAAGTGGGACTCACGAAGTTTTAATCCAAAGAATTGATTAAAACATAATATCTAAAAGCCAAAATTCCTTTTTGAAATTTCGTTTGTTTAGTTGGGTCAAGATGGCTGTATTTGGGTAAGAACTTTTTATTGAATCGGTTAACAATTCGGAAAACTGACTTTTTCATATTTTAATACTTGAATTTTCTATTTTCTTTCTTTTCAGAGAGTTTCTTTTTGCTTTCTAGGCGCTTTTCTACTTTTGCTCGGCTTGGCTTGGTTGCAATTCTTTTCTTCGGAACGATGAGCGATTTATTAACCAGTTCCTGAATCTTTTCTGTAGCAATTTTTTTATTTTGCAATTGTGTTCTGCTTTCAGAAACCGTAGTTTGGAGAATTCCTTCCGCATTAATTTTGTTTTTAAGCTTCAACAAAATTCTTTCTTTTTCACTTTCTGTAAAAACCGCAGAATCTTCTACCTTCCATAGTACCGTAACAGAAGTTTCTACTTTGTTTACATTTTGTCCGCCACTTCCGCTGCTTCGGGAAGTTTTGTAAGAAAGCTCGTGCGCAAAAGATTTCATTACTAAATCAATTTTAAAATTTCTTTCCTTAAAACTTTACCGTTTTCCGCTCTTGGGAATTTCTCTAAAAATAAGATTTCTTTCGGAATATGAAACTTGCTTGGAAATTCTAAATTATAAATTTTAGATTTTAGATTTTCTTCATTTTTTCCTTCGACGACTAACACCAATTTTTCACCTAAAGTTTCGTCTGGTTTTCCAAGGAAAACTAAATCTCTATCAATATGTTTTTTAACCAAATTTTCTAATTCTTCTGCGAAAATTTTCACTCCACCAGAATTAATAACATTGTCAAATCTTCCTAAAAATTTGAATTGCTTTTCATTCAGCAATTCTACAATATCATTAGTTTGCAAAACTTCTGGATTAAGTTTTGGCGCAAAAATTTTCAAACAATTTCTTTCATCTACAGATATTTCAACATCATTAAAAATCGTAAAATAATTTTCCTGAACAGGCGAAATTTGCTTCAAAGCAATATGAGAAAGCGTTTCGCTCATTCCATAAGTCTCGAAAATTCTACTGGGAGAATTGGAGAACTGGAGAATGGTAGAGATTTCATTTTTCAACTTTTCTGAAACTGCTGCTCCTCCAATGATAAGATTTTTGATGAAATGAATTTTATCTAAAGAATTTTGAACTTGCAATGGTGTCATTGCACAAAATTCCACATTTTCAGAAATTTCAGGAGCGGAACTTGGCACAGAAATAATGACTTTCAGTTTTCTTTCAATAGCTCTCACCAACATCATTTTACCCGAAATATACTGAACTGGCAAACAAAGCAAAGCCGTATCTCCTTCTTTCAATCCTAAAAAATCGCATGTCATTTTCGCAGAACTGAGCATTCTCTTTTTTTCGATTTCAAAGACTTTCGGAATTCCCGTAGAACCCGAAGTTTGAACAGAAACGGTTTTAGAATCTGAAAACCAATCTTGCAAAAAAGAAATCACCTTTTCCTCGAATTCATTCTCTGGAAAAAGTGATTCTATATTGATATTTTTAGAAAAATCTAAAATCATTTTACATTCTGTTTACCACATTAATTCCCAATAAATGTAAGGATTTTTTGATGGTTTTTGCAGTTAAATCTGAAATCTGGAGTTTGAATTGCTTAGCGTTTTCGTCTTCCAAAGTCATCACAGGATTGTTTTGATAGAAAGAGTTATACGTTTTCACCAAATCGTAAACGTAATTCGCAACTTGAGCCGGACTTAATGTTTCAGCTGCTTTTTCTACAACATCTTTAAAATTAGACAATTGCATGATTAATTCTTTCTCTGAAGCATTTGGTTCGTAATTTCCAAAATCTGCTTCTGCAAAATTTGCTCTATTCAATAAAGACTGAATTCTAGCATAAGTATATTGAATAAAAGGTCCTGTATTTCCGTTGAAATCAATACTTTCTGCAGGATTGAAAAGCATTTTCTTTTTAGGGTCTACTTTCAACATAAAATATTTCAAAGCGCCTAAACCTACAATTTCGTATGATTTTTCTTTTTCTTCGTCAGTTAAACCTTCTAATTTTCCTAATTCTTCAGATTTTTCTTTGGCGGTAAGATACATTTCTTGCATTAAATCATCTGCATCTACCACCGTTCCTTCACGAGATTTCATTTTACCTTCTGGCAATTCTACCATTCCGTAAGAAAGGTGATACAACTGGTTTGCCCAATCGTAACCTAATTTTTTCAGAATTAAAAACAACACTTGGAAGTGATAATCTTGTTCATTACCAACGGTATAAATGAGTTTCTGAATATCGTTTTGTTTGAAACGTTCTACTGCAGTTCCCAAATCTTGCGTCATATAAACCGAAGTTCCATCGCCACGAAGAACGAGTTTTTGATCAAGTCCATCCTCAGTTAAATCAATCCAAACGGAATTGTCTTCTTTTTTGAAAAAAACACCTTTTGCAAGACCTTCCTCGATGATATCTTTCCCTAAAATATAAGTGTTACTTTCGTACTGAACTTGATCGAAATCTACGCCCAATCTTTTGTAGGTCTCATTAAATCCTGCATAAACCCAAGAATTCATCTTTTCCCAAAGTTCACGAACTTCTTGTTTATTTTGTTCCCAATCTAAAAGCATTTTTTGAGCTTCAATAATAATTGGCGCTTGTTTTTTTGCAGTTTCTTCATCTAAACCTTTCTCTTTGAGTTCAGAAATTTGGACTTTATAATTTTTATCAAATTCTACGTAATAATTTCCAACAAGCTTATCCCCTTTTAGTCCAGTAGTTTCTGGAGTTTCTCCGTTTCCGAATTTTTCCCAAGCCAACATTGATTTACAAATATGAATTCCTCTGTCATTGATGATTTGAGTTTTTACCACATTGTAACCTGCTTCTTTAAGAATTTGAGCAACAGAAAATCCTAATAAATTATTTCTGATGTGACCAAGGTGCAGTGGTTTGTTGGTATTCGGCGAAGAATACTCTACCATTACGGTTTGGTTTTTATTTTCTCTTACGTCAAACTGAGTTTTTATTTCTTTGAAATTCTGAACAAATGCTTCGTTATTGATTAATAAATTCAAAAAACCTTTTACTACATTAAAGTTTTCGATAGCTCCTTGCTTTATCAATTCTTCTCCCAATTCATTTCCTAAAACATCTGGACTTTTCTTGGCTAATTTAACCAAAGGAAAAATAACCACTGTGAAATCTCCCTCAAAATCTGTTTTGTTTTGTTGAACTTCTAAAGTAAGATTTTCAATTTGGTAATTGTTTTTTAGAATCTCAGAAATAGAGTTTTGTATATGCTGTTTAATATCCATTTTCTATATTTTATGCAAAGATAATAAATAAAAAAACCACCCGAAAAATCGGATGGTTTTTATTGTATTTATTTGAAATAAATTAGAATTTATCCCAGAATAGTTTTGTAAGTGCATTATCTCCACCAATAGCTGTAGCAGCAGCTTTTACGTTAGCAGGATTTAATACATATTCTTGATCAGAATAAGGTAATCTTACTGGCACTCCATCAAGTCTTGAGTTTGCTGGGTTAACCATAACTGGATTATCTAATCTTCTGATAAAGTTCCATGAAGCAAATGCTTGATCTCCAAATAATGCTATGAAAGCCTCTTTCCCAATAGATCTTTTCCAATTTACAGCATCATAAACAACAGCTGCTTTATATACAGTTGCGTCTGCAGCAGAAACACCATACTGATCCATAGATGCTTGAATAGCACTTGAGAATAATGTAGCAGCAGTACCACCAGCATTATAACCTCTTGCAGCAGCTTCAGTTCTTAAGAACATTACCTCAGCGTAAGAAAGTAAGGTAATAGGACCTGTTGCTGAAGAAAAGTACTTACCCGATCTAGGATTACCTAAATTAGCATAATAAGTATATGTATTCAAAGATCCAAAGTTTCCACCTGGATACTGACCTACATTTGGACCATCAGTAGCAGAGTTAAACAAAATTGGGATTCTTGGATCAGAATTAGCATTCATATAATCCATTACTAATTTAGTCGGTACAAAGTCGAATCTTCCTGAAGCAACTAATTCATCAAAGAAAGGTGAATTAAATTGAGCACCGTCAAATTCCATTGCATAATTATCACTATTAGAAGCTAATACTCCCGAAGAAATTGCACTTTCTGCAGCTGCCTTAGAAGCAGCAGCATCTACATCTGCTAAATTCATTGCTAATCTCAATTTAATTGAGTTTGCTAATTTTTTCCATTTAGCCATATCTCCATGATATACAAAATCAGAAGAATATCCACTTTCACTAGTGTTAATTTTTGCAATAGCAGCATCTAATCTAGTTAATAAACTTGTATAAATAGTTTTTGCATCATCATACTTAGGTGATAAAACCTCAGGAGCTTTTAATGCTTCACTATAAGGAACATTTCCATAAGTATCAACCAAAACTTCCCAAGCATAAACTGAAGAAATTTCTAATGTAGCCCATTTATTGTTCTGAACAGCTGGAGTATTTCCTTCTTTTTCTAACTGAACCATAGCATCACTATAGTTCTTAAGAACTCTATCGTACATTCTATTAAAGAAGTTTCTCGGCTGATTTCTTGTAACTAAGTCATAATTAGTTTCATCTGTATATGTAGTCTCTGCAATTTGTTGTGTTAAGAAAACAAAGTTTCCTTGGTTAACGTTTGGAGAGGCAACATAGTAAAATTGCTGTTGTTGTGCCGTTGCCAATAATAAATAAGAAGGCAAAGTTTGGGGATGTTTGGGATCAACATTTAAAGCAGTAGTATCTCTTTCACAAGAAGTAACACCTAGCGCAGCTACTGCCATACCCAATATTAATATTATTTTTTTCATTTTCTTAGTTTAATTTAATTAAAATTTGATTGTAAAATTAACACCAATATCTCTAGTAGTAGGTAAGACACCTATTGATTGTCCTACACCTCTAAGACCACCTCCTGTACTTGCTTCAGGATCTGCATATGGCATGTTTTTACTAATAATCCAAAGGTTTCTACCAATAAGCGAAACTTTAGCCTCTTGTACAAAAGTTCCTGCTAGTAAAGATTTAGGAATAGAATAACCAATACTTGCTTCTCTTAGTTTAACAAATGATTGATCATAAACAAATCTTTTTTGTGGCATTCTTGCATAACCATCTAATGAACCAAACGCTGAAGGATCAGCCGTTACAGTAGTGTTTACATTTCCATTAGGATTAACCCCTGACCATACTACACCGTTTTCTCTCATATCTCCAACTGCTGTTTCTGCATATAGACCAGTTGCAAGACCGTAATACATATCTGTAGAGAAAATATCACCACCATGTCTAACATCAATTAAGAATGAAGCAGAGAAATTTTTATAGCTAAATGAGTTTCTCATACCTCCAATCCAATCAGGATTAATGTTTCCAATCACTTGATTAGCATTTCTTAAATAATAACCAGTAGTTGCATTAATTACAGGCTGACCATTTAAATAAACATAATCTCTTCCGATTAAAGTACCAAAAGCTTGACCTTCTGTAGCATTTAATGATACACCTCCTTGATATGAATCCATAAGTAAGTTAGTAATATCATTAGTTTCATCATGATACAATTTAACAACTTTATTTTCGTTTTTAGACCAGTTCAAATCTAAATTCCATTTGAAATCATTTGTTCTAACTGGAACTAAACCTAACTGAACTTCTATACCTTTGTTATCAATTTGTCCAGCATTAATAACTTTTCTAGTATATCCTGTCGCTGCAGAAATTGGCAATTCGATAATTTGGTTATATGTCTTAGTTTGATAAGCTGCAATATCAAAAGTAACTCTATTATTTAATAATGTAGCCTCCATACCAATTTCAATCTCTTTTGATTTTTGAGGCTTTAATCCAGCTTCAGCAAGAGTTAAAGAGTTCAAATAAAGACCAGTAGGACCTCCTGCTCCATTGAAAATACCAGAAGCAGTATAAGTATTTGCTAATTTATATGGAGTAGTAGAACTTCCCACTTGTGCATAGTTTGCTCTTACTTTCCAGAAGTCTAACCAAGAAGGACTTACAAATTTAGATAATATCAAAGCTCCAGTAACTGATGGATAATTATAAACTCTATCAGATTTTGGCAAATTAGAGTTTTTATCAAATCTCCAAGTAGCATCTAAATAGAAAGTTTGTTTAAAATCAAAAGATGCTGTAGCATATGCACTACTCGTAACATATCTCCATGCATTTTCTGCTGGTGCTACTACTGAGTTAAGGCTGTTAGATAAAGAATATAATCCTGGAACAACTAACCCTCCTTCAGTAGAAGCATAAAGATTATCTCTTGTGTTTCTTCTTACGTTACCTCCTACTACACCACTTACATTAATATCGTCTGTGATGTTGAATTTATAGTTTGCGAATAAGTCGAAGTTTGCTTCAGTATCAGTAAAGTTCTGTCTTGAATAACCTGATGAAACAGAGTTTCCAGAAGCTCCAAATCCTTGAGCTAATGAACCAGTCGCTAATCTTTGTTCAATTAACATAGTTAAGTAGTCATATGACACTTTACCTGTAATACTCCAATTCTTATTAAATTCGTATTTTAACTGAGCGTAGCTAAAATTTCTAGTTCTGTCATCAGAGTTGTAGTTTTGATATCTTTGGAAATAAGGGTTATTCCAGAAAATAGGATAAGCATCGTCTGCAGAAATTCTATTCCAAGTCACGTTACTGCTTGTAGGACCGAAAGCTCTTAAATTTCTAAAATAAGCATCTTTTTGCTCTAAAACATCTACGTTTACCTGCCACCATTGTCTGAAACCTGATAATAAGTTATCACTGTATCCTGTTTCGTTACGACCAACTGTATTTTGTTTTGTTATTGTAGTATATACAGTTGAACTTAATTTATCTGTAAAATAGTAATTAAATTTAGCCGATAAGGTATTTTTCTTTAAATCTGAGTTTGGCATAATACCATTAGAAATCATATTATCAAAAGATAAAGCAACGTTATTTTTGGCATCACCTTTTTCTAATGAAATACTATTCACAAAACTCATAGCTGTTTCAAAAAATTCCACTGGGCTATTTTTTGCTGCAACCCAAGGCTTTGCTTGACCAAAGTTAGCAGAAGTCGGGTCGAATGAATCCCAATGATACACTAATAAATTCGGATCAAATTTTGGCCCCCAAGAAGCATCTTCTCCAAAATTCACATATGGCTTACCATCTGGAGCATCTCCGTAATAGAATGAAGGATCATATCCCGCTCCATATTTAGTTTGGTATTCTGGGAAAGTAGATTTATCAATCTTACCTGTTTGAATAGAAGAAGATAATGTTACCCCCCAAGATCCATCTTTTTTACCTTTCCCACTCTTTGTTACAATAACAATTACCCCATCAATACCTCTTTCTCCGTATAATGCAGAAGCAGCAGCTCCTTTAAGAACGTTGATAGAAGCAATATCATCTTGATTGATGTCAGATAAAAAGTTACCATAATCATAGAATCCAGAAAGAGTATTGTTATTTACAGGAGAACCATCAATTACGATTAATGGAGAACCTCCACCAAGTGATTTATAACCTCTAATTAAAAGGTTAGATGAACCACCAAAGTTATTGTTTGTTTGTACCTGTAAACCAGCAACCTTACCTGACAATTGAGAAGCAACGTTACCAGTATTGGTAGTTCCTCCCACTAATTCTTCAGCTTTTACCTCTTGTGAAGCATAACCCAAAGATTTTTTCTCTCTTTTAATACCCAAGGCTGTAACTACTACACCTTCGATATCTTTTGTCCCCGCTGTATCTACTTTTGCTTTTTGTGCATACGTTACACTAAATGAAGCAGAAAGAACAACAGCTAAAACGCTTTTTGTTAGTTTCTTCATATCAAATTAAATTTTTCATTGATACAAAAATGCAAAACATTATTAACATATACAAACTTTTTGTTAAAAAAATCTTAATTAATCCTTAACTTTGTAATGTTTTCAATAACGTATTTGATTTTTTGTTAAAATTTATGGAATTAATAAAAAAGTGGTCTGAATATTACATAGAGGCAGGGTGTGATGAAGTAGGAAGAGGGTGTTTATGTGGTCCTGTAGTCGCTGCCGCAGTGATTTTAGATGATAATTTTGAGCAAAATTTAGTTAATGACTCTAAAAAACTAAATTTCAAAACACGTTTAGAGCTAGATGATTACATTAAAAATAATGTAAAAGATTATGCGATTGCTGAACTTTCACCAGAATTTATTGACCAACACAATATTCTTAATGCTAGCATACATGCTATGCATAATGCTCTCGATAAGCTTACTATAAGACCTGAATTAATTTTAGTGGATGGGAATAAATTTCATCCTTATAATTATATACCTCATCAGTGCATTGTAAAAGGAGACTCTAAAGTATTATCTATTGCTGCGGCTTCTATTCTTGCTAAAAATTACAGAGACCAACTCATGATTCGGTTGCATGAAGAGTTTCCCGAATACGGTTGGAATAAAAACATGGGATACGCCACTAAAGTTCACATAGAAGCTTTGAAGAAATTTGGCCCCACGAAATATCATAGACAATCTTTTAGATTAAACTATGATTAACGCCAATAAAAAAGTCGGTTAAAAATTTAACCGACTTTTATTTATTTTAAACTGAATTATTTTTTATTTGGTTTTTTGCGTTGCTCTTCTTGCATTTTTTGTTGTTCTTGAGCTTTTTCCATCATTTCACGCATACGTTTCTGGAATTTTCCTTCTGGTTTTGGCGCTTTAGATTTATTTTGTTGAATCTGAGCATGAATTTTCTTTTCATCTAAAATCCAATATTTAATCGCAAGAATAATTAATATATTTAAAGCATTTGATACAAAATAATACCAAGAAAGTCCAGAAGAAGAGGTGTTCAGGAAGAAGAAGAATGTAATTGGGAAAATATACATTATAATTCTCATGTCTGGCATTCCTTCTTGCTGCGGTTGTTGCATTTGTCCAGAAGTCATAATGGTATAAATTAAAACTACGATGGTACATGCTACCGCAAAAATACTGATATGCTCCCCGATTAATGGAATATGGAAAGGCAATTTAATTAAATCATCATAAGCAGTAAGGTCATTAGCAAACCAGAATCCTTTTCCTCTCAAGTCAATCATATTCGGGAAGAAACGGAAAAGCGCATAGAAAATAGGAATCTGAACCAGCGCTGGTAAACAGCCGGCCATTTGATTGATTCCAGCTTTTCTGTAAATTTCCATAGTTGCCTGTTGACGCTTCATCGCGTTTTCTTGACCTTTAAATTTCTCTGTAACTTCTTCTATTTCTGGCTTTACCACCTTCATCATCGCACTTAATTTGTGCTGCTTAAACATCACTGGAGACAAGATAAGTTTCGTGGCAATCGTCATTAAGAAAATTACCCAACCTGCTGCAATTCCCCAATCAGATAACCAGTTATAAACTGGTACAAAGAAAATCCTATTCAAAGTTCCAATGAAACTCCACCCTAAAGGTAAAATGCTATCAAATTCTTTTCCTTCAAAAGTTTTAAGTAAAGGCAAATCAAGCGGTAAGAAATACCATTTGAAATTTTGATTCAATTCATTTCCTGCCAATTTTACTTGACCATCAAAATTGAATTTTTTCAAAAATTCTCCTTTTTCTATCGTTTCTTGAGTTCCTTTAGTTTGCGTAAATCCATTAGTAGACTCTATAATTGAAGTGAAAAACTGTTGTTTTACTGCTAACCAATTTAAGGTTTCTTCTGGCTCTTCAAATCCATTGGTATCATAATCGGTAGAACCGTAATTATCAAAAGCATAATTAAACTCTGAATGGGTTTGTTCTTGCGAACGCCCTTTTTCCATTCCTCTTACAGTATAATTCCAGTGGAAATCTGCTTTTTCATCTGTAACAATAGAAGATAATCCTTGAGTTTTAACATTAAAATCTAAAGTATAATTATCTAAAAGTTGATACACATATTGAATAGTTGCACCAGAAACTTGAGCAGTCATGGTAACAGTGTTATCTTTTACACTAGGTACAAAAACTAGATCTTTTGTATTGAAAACCTTTCCTGTTTTGTCTTTAAACTGAAATCCGTAACTAGAATTATTTTTCTCTATTAAATAAAGTGGCAAATCATGCTTATCGGTTTTAGCATTATAAGCTTTGTATTGATTAATTTCTACAGACGAAAGTTGACCTCCCAAACTTGCAAATTCTAAGGTAAGTTCTTTATTTTTTACCGTAACATTTTTTATTGCTGCTGCATTTACTGAAGCATTAATATTGTTAGCTATAGTTTTAGAAGCTACTTTTTGCTCCGTTTTTGCTTTAGCATCTGCTACTTGTTTTTCGTCTGATTGTTTGTTTTGAAAATAAAACATGAAAGCCATCAAAATGGCAGAAAAAATCACAAAACTAATCAGTTGATTTTTATCTAATCCGTTATTCTTTTGCATTACTTTAATTTAAGATTTGAAATTTAAGATTTGAGATTTAATTTTCTCAAATAGCATTCCTTTTTAATTTGGGTGACAAAAATATGAATTTTTTGTCAGATTGTCATTTCTAAAAAATTAAACTCTCAAAAATTGAGAGTTTAAGATTTATTTTTCTGCAGCTGCTTTTACCAAAGCTACAAACAGCGGATGCGGCGTAGCTACAGTACTTTTATATTCTGGGTGATACTGAACACCTATATAAAAAGGATGATTCTTCAATTCTAGCGTTTCTACTAATTTAGTATCTGGATTAATTCCCGAAGCATACAATCCATTTTTCTCGAAATCATCTAAATAATCTGAGTTAAACTCGTAGCGATGACGGTGTCTTTCGGTAATATTTTTGTTCCCGTAGATTTCTATAAGTTTAGTGTGAGGTTTTAATTGACATTTCCAAGCGCCCAACCTCATCGTACCACCTTTATCTACTACATTTTTTTGTTCTTCCATTAAAGAAATAACAGCATTTTTAGTCGTTAAATCAAATTCTGCAGAATTAGCATCTTTTAATCCCAAAACATTTCTCGCAAATTCGATGGTCATAATCTGCATTCCTAGACAAATGCCCAAAAGCGGAACTTTATTTTCTCTAGCGAATTTTGCCGCAAGAATTTTTCCTTCTATTCCTCTATCGCCAAAACCTGGCGCGATAAGCATTCCATCAATTCCTTTAAAATTTTCTGCTAAATTTTCTTCGGTTAAGTCACCACTGTAAACCCATCTTAGTTTTACTTCAGTATCTTGTGAAGCTCCTGCATGAATAAAAGCTTCTGCAATAGATTTATATGAATCTTGAAGCGAAACATATTTCCCAACTAAAGCGATTTCTACCTTTTTCTTAGGGTTTTTATATTTTTTGAGGAAATTTTTCCAATCTTTCAAATCAGATTCTTGATTCACTGGCAAAGCCAATTCCTTAAGAACCACTTCATCAAATTTTTGTTTCTGTAATTCTAGCGGAACTTGATAAATCGTTTCTACATCTATACTTTCGATTACATTTTCTGCAGGAACGTTACAGAATTGAGCGAGTTTAGCTTTAATTTCTTTGGTAATTTTATGCTCTGTTCTGCACACCAAAACATCTGCTTGAATTCCACTTTCCATCAATTGTCTTACAGAATGCTGAGAAGGTTTGGTTTTCAATTCGCCACTTGCTGCAAGGTAAGGAAGCAAGGTAAGGTGAATCACCATAGAATTATTTTCGCCGAGTTCCCATCTTAATTGACGAACACTTTCTATATAAGGTAATGATTCTATATCTCCTACTGTTCCGCCAATTTCTGTAATGATAATGTCGTAATTTTCTTTGGCAAGAATTTTAATTCTGCGTTTAATTTCATTGGTAATATGCGGGATTACCTGAACGGTTTTTCCTAGAAAATCTCCTTTTCTTTCTTTTTCTATTACAGTTTGATAGATTTTTCCTGTAGTAACGTTATTATTCTGAGAAGTGGCAGAATCTAGAAATCTTTCGTAGTGACCCAAATCTAGGTCGGTCTCTGCGCCATCTTCCGTTACATAACATTCTCCATGCTCATAAGGATTAAGCGTTCCTGGGTCTATATTAATGTAAGGATCAAGTTTTTGGATGGTTACATTAAATCCTCGGGATTTTAATAGCAGGCCAAGTGAAGCCGAAACAATGCCTTTTCCCAAAGACGAAGTTACACCTCCTGTCACAAAGATGTATTTAGTATTCTTTTTACTCATTAGATTAGGTTTGTGCAAAGTTAGTGGATTTTGACTAAAGTCCCAAAAAGTTAATTTACAACTCACCAATTTCGGCCTAAAAAGAGCTTAATTTCATTAAATAATTACATTAATTGATAAAATAAATTGATTTAACAGCAATTAAATCAGTAGATTAAAAAAAAAGTGTTATATTTGCACCGCAAACGATAAACGATGAAAAAATTTCTTATCTCATTTTTGATGATAGGGCATGTTGTGATGGCACAGTCACAAACATGTTCACCCTACACGCAGACAATGTTCTATCAAGACTTTGAGAGTTCTACCTCATCTAATTTAGTTGAAACCGTTAAATCACCAAAATCAACAATTAGCTACTCAAATACAACTAACTACACCATTGGCTCTAGATCACGTGTTGTTAATAAGAAAGAGGCAGTTGTAGAATATGGTTCAGTTGATGCTAGTTTTGCTAATAATGTTAAAGCAAGTTTCTATTTTGCTCCTCAAGACATTGATTACATATCAGATAACATTACGTTCTACATCAGTACAAACGGAGGCACAACATGGTCTAAAGAACTAGAAATTTACAGTAATAATTATTTCACATGGTTATGGTGGAGTTACTCTCTTCCATTAACATACAACTTAAGCACTACTAACAGTTATACATCTACGTATGATGGAAATAACTCTCCAAACATATTATACATTTCTGATTCTAACAAAAAAAATAAAGTTGAGATTTCTATTCCTAACAACGTAAATAGAAATAATTTACGTTTTAAATTTGAAATTAGCAATGATGATAATGATGATTATTGGTATTTAGACGAAGTAAAAGTTTCTGGTGACTTTATCGACACTAAAACATGGAACGGATCTTCTTGGAACAGCAGAACAAACAGCCTTCCTACAGATAAAGACATTATAGTTATCAACGGCAACTACAGTACTAAAACAAATGGTAATCTAAATGCTTGTGAATGTACCATAAATGCCAATCAAACTCTTACTATAAATTCAGAAACAAATATTACAGTTAAAAACAACATTATCAACAATGGAAATATTGTCGTAGAAAACGACGGAAATTTAATTCAGGTTAATGATAATGCAACTTTCACAGGTAATCCTATAAAAGTTAATAGAGACACTAAATTAAAAAGATTAGAATACAACTATTGGAGCTCTCCTGTAGAAAATCAAAATTTACAAAGTTTTTCGCCTAATACATTCAGCAATAGATTTTACAGCTATAATGAGAGTAATGACTATTTTGTTAGTGTTAATCCATCTGTAAATAGTTTTATCCCAGCAAAAGGATACGCAATTAGAGCACCGAATAATTTCCCTTCAGGTCACACTGTTTTTAATGGTGTATTTACTGGAATTCCTAACAATGGTGTAAAAACAATAGAAATTTACAAAAATGGCGCTGGAAACAACTTGGTTGGAAACCCATATCCTTCTAACATAAGCTTCAGCCTTTTCTATGCAGCAAATAGCTCAAAAATAGAACCTAAAGCTTACATTTGGACAAACACAAACCCAAACCCTACTAACTCTCAAGGATCAGCATATAGTGGTGCGAATTATGCAGTTAGAAACCTTACAGATGGTATTCCTGCACAAAATCAAGCTATTACAGAAAAACCAACTGATGCGATAGTTGTAGGTCAAGGCTTCATCGTAAAGAAACTAAATGCTGGTACGGAAAATTTAATTTTCAACAACAGCATGAGGGTTTCTAATAAAGGAAAATTTTCTAATGCAAAATTAGCTATTGTAGAAGAACCGAAAGTTTGGTTACAGCTTATTACTCCAGCAAAAAACTTTAACACCATTCTAATTGGATATGTAAAAGGTGCTACTAATGGATTTGATAATGGTTATGACGCAACTCCTTTATCTGAAACTTCAGATATGTTTTATACTGTTGCTGACAACGAAAATCTTGTTATCCAAGGAAGAAGTAACAATTTCAACATTGAAGACAAAGTTCAACTTGGAGCTGTATACTACGAACCAGGTAACTACGAAATATCTATTGCACAAGTTGAAGGGATTTTCAGTAGCGCACAAACTATTTATTTAAAAGACAATAAATTAAATAAAACAGTAAACCTTTCAGAAGGATCTTACCAGTTTTATTCAGAAGCTGGAAAAGAAAATAATCGTTTCGAAATAGTTTACAAGCCAGATTCTGTTCTAGGTACAGATAATATTTCTAAAAATAAAGAAACTGTAGTTTACAAAAACGCTGAAAACATTATTGTAGAAAATAACTCAAACAAGATTACTTCGGTTCAAGTTTTTGATGCTACAGGTAAACTAGTTGCATCTGCAAAACCAAACAGCAATCAATTCAGCATTGAAAATTCTAAATTCCAAAAAGGATTAATAATCTTCAAGATAAGCCTCAATGGCAAAATAGAAACTAAAAAATTCTTAGTAAAATAAATAAAAACTCCCGAAATATTTCGGGAGTTTTTTATTGGTATTCATTTCTTTTTCCTTTCAAAAATTCTGTAAATTGCAACATCATTTATCAATTATAAATCTGTGGCAAAAATAAAAACAGCATACTATTGTCAGAAATGTGGAACGCAATATCCGCAATGGCACGGACAATGCAAAAACTGTGGAGAGTGGAATACTTTAGTAGAAGAAATTGTAGAAAAAAAATCTTCTCACTATGATATTCTAGGAAGCGGAAAACAAAAAATCATCAATATTACCGAAGTAGAAACAGGAACAGAAATTCGTCTGAAAACTGTTTCAGAAGAGCTGAACCGTGTTTTAGGAGGCGGAATTGTTCTAGGCTCTGTTATTCTCATAGGTGGTGAACCTGGAATTGGTAAATCTACGCTTCTACTCCAACTTGCCTTAAAAATGAAGAAGAAAATTCTGTATGTCTCTGGTGAAGAAAGCGCTTCACAAATTAAAATGCGTGCCGACAGAATTACGGACGTTCAAAACCCAAACTGTTTCCTATATACCGAAACTTCTATCGAAAAAATATTGATGGAAGCCAAAAATCTTCAGCCAGATTTGATGATTGTAGATTCTATTCAAACTTTACAATCTCAATTGCTAGAAAGTGCTGCAGGAACGGTTTCACAGATTAGAGAATGTTCTGGAGAATTGATAAAATTTGCCAAAGAAAAAAACATTCCCGTTATTTTGGTAGGTCACATTACCAAAGACGGACAAATTGCTGGTCCGAAAGTTCTGGAACACATGGTAGATGTAGTTCTTAATTTTGACGGAGACAGAAATCACCTTTTCAGATTACTAAGAGCTCAGAAAAACCGTTTTGGTTCCACTCAAGAAATTGGGATTTACGAAATGGTGACTCAAGGTTTAAAAGAAATTAAAAACCCTTCGGAAATCTTAATCACCAAAAAATTTGAAGAACTTTCTGGGAATGCAGTTGCCGTTACTTTGGAAGGAAACAGGCCGATGCTTCTAGAAATTCAAGCTTTGGTTTCTACTGCTGTTTACGGAACTCCTCAACGTAGCTGTACTGGTTTTGATAGCAAAAGATTAAATATGCTTCTTGCTGTTTTAGAAAAACGTGCTGGTTTTATGTTGGGCGCCAAAGATGTCTTCCTCAATATTACTGGTGGAATAAAAACTGATGATCCTGCACTAGATTTAGCGGTAATTGCAGCAGTGCTAAGTAGCAACGAAGATTTAGCCATTTCAGAGAAATATTGTTTTGCTGGTGAAATAGGTTTGAGTGGAGAAATCAGACCGATTCCTCAAATTGAACAAAGAATTTCTGAAGCAGAAAAATTGGGCTACGAAAAGATTTTTGTATCCAACCTCAACAAAATTCCTAAAAGAAAATTCGGGATTAGAATAGAAGAAGTAAGTAAAATAGAAGAATTCCACGAAAAACTTTTTTAAAGAATTCTAAAAATGAAAAAATATTTTCTTTATTGGCTTTTCATTCCAATTTTTACAATAATTTGTGGAGTATTAATTGGGTATCTAGATTTTTATATAATTTCTCCAAAATTACCATTTCCAGATGCTTGTACCTATCATTCTCCAGAAGCAGGAACTCCTCCATTTGGGATGAAATTTTTATATATGGATGACATTATGCATCATGTAGGCCCTGAACCAAATAGTAATCATTTAATTATTTTTATTATAGTCAGTATTATTCTCTGCACTATATTTTCGTGATTTGTAATTAATAATTTTTTTAAATTTGAAAATAATAATTAATAACTTTAATAGACAATTCTAGACTAAATGAATTTCCTTGCACATACTTACCTTTCTTTTACCGATGAGCAAATCGTGGGGAATTTGATTGGTGATTTCATCAAAAATAAAAGTCGAAATCACTTATCAGAAGGAATTCAGCAAGGAATTACGCTGCACAGAGCTATTGATGCTTTTACGGATGTTCACCCAAAAGTTTTAGAAGCCAAAACCGTTTTTCAACCGATTGTGAGATTGTATTCTGGTGCTTTCGTAGATGTGGTTTTTGATTATTTTTTAGCCAATGATAAAAATGTAAAATCTGCCAAAGAGTGGCGTGATTTCACCACTCATGTTTACCAAGTTCTCAATAAACATGAAGCTCTTTTACCTGAAAATTTCAGAAAAGTGCTTCCTAGAATGGAAAAAGACAATTGGCTCTACAATTATCGTTTTGATTGGGGAATGGAATACAGCATTAATAATGTATTGAACAAAGCAAAATATCTAGACAACTCTATTCCTGTATATGGATTTTTCCAGCATCACAAAGAGTTTTTGCGCTCTTGCTACGAAGAATTTTTCCCAGACTTACATCAGTTCTGCATTTCCTTGAATGATAATTTTAAAAAATCTGATACAGATATCGATCCGGATAGTTTAGTTTAGAACTTTTTCTTTCGCCATTTACAATAATGTGCACAATATTCATTTGGTCATCAAAGAAACTGTACAATAAACTCACTGCGGTTTCTACTTTTTTAGGCATTTCTGTCATTTCAGACTCTAAATAGACATTGACAGATTCTTTATCTTCTTCAAAACCTAAATAATTGATTTTCAAAAATTTATTATTTGATTTCAATTTAAAATATTCTGCAAAATAATTTTCTAGAGCTTGGTCTAATCCTGCTTTACTTTTTTCCTCACCAAAGTGTAAGGTTTTATTATACTTGGCATTAAGACTATTTTCTAAATCGTCTAAGAAAAATTTGGCAGAAATCTCAAAAGTTTTGGTTTTAGCATTATAATTAATTTCCACCGAACCTACATGATAAGGATGAATAGGCTTCGCCGAAACTAAAAAAGTCACTAAAAAAGTAAAAAGTAAGAAGAATTTTTTCATGCGTTCATTATTTCAAAATCCGTTCCGAAATTAATCATTATTTTCGTAATTCAAATTTTAAAACATGCAAGATTTTTTATTTTATTTACAATTAGGTTGGGAACACATCATCTCAAAAGACGCTCTAGATCATCAATTATTCATTTTGGCACTTATTGCTATTTTCAGTTTTAGAGATTGGAAAAAAGTTTTAATTCTAGTAACTGCTTTTACGATTGGGCATTCTTTAACCTTGGTTTTAAGCACATTAGATGTATTTAGATTTCCTTCTGATTGGGTAGAATTTTTAATTCCTTGCACCATTGTTTTCACGGCTTTAGACAACATTATTTTCTCTAAAAATGAGAAAAAACTCATTCAACTTAATTATTATTTAGCCTTATTATTCGGTTTAATTCATGGAATGGGTTTTGCGAATTCTGTAAGAATGATGCTCGCAAGTGAACAAGACATTACTTTACCTTTATTTGGATTTAATGTAGGACTTGAATTAGGGCAAATTGTAGTCGTAGCCATCGCACTATTCATACATTATATTTTCTCGGAAGTTCTGAAACTTTCTAATAAAATTTGGATTTACATTATATCTGTTCCTATCTTCATTTTTGCATTAAAAATGGCCTTAGAAAGGATTCCTTAATCAATTTTATCTGCATAACACCACATTAACAGTTATTTTTTATAAAAAAAACATGCTCAGTTGTAACAAATTTTTATATTTGTTGACAAATCGATAAAAATTAAAAATTTATAATGAAAAAAGTTCTAAGTATTTTTGTTTTTCTTTACGCTTTCGTAAGTACTTCCGCCCAAAATCACCAGAATAATCCTGGGAGCAATCATGGGAATAAATTCGAACAATTAGGTACTATTTTACCTACACCAAACACTTACAGAACCGCTTCTGGAGCACCTGGTCATGAATATTGGCAACAGCGTGCTGATTATGAAATCAATGCATATCTAGACGAGGAAAAACTTAACTTAAAAGGCTCAGAAACAATTACTTATTACAATAATTCGCCAGACGAATTAGAATATCTTTGGTTACAATTAGATGAGAATGACACCAGCAACACAAAAGATGCAGGTTATCAATCTTCTTCTACTCTAGCTAAACAAATTTCATCTGATAGATTAAAAGCTACTGAATTACCCGTAAAAGATAATGGTTTCGGGATTAATTTAGAAAAAGTAACAGATGCGAATGGTAATGCGCTTTCTTATGTGGTTAATAAAACCATGATGAGAATAGATTTACCTAAAAAATTAAAAAAAGGCGAAATTTTTAAATTTAAAATCGATTGGAATTATAATATTCCAGACAGAATAAAACAAGGAGGAAGAGGCGGTTATGAATTCTTCCCAGAAGATGGCAACCACCTTTTTACCATGACACAATGGTATCCTAGACTTTGTGTGTATTCGGACAATCAAGGTTGGCAAAATCACCAATTTACAGGTCGTGGAGAATTTACCCTTACTTTTGGAAATTTCAAAGTAAATATGAATGTTCCTGCTGATCATATTGTAGCTTCTACAGGTTCTGGAAAAAATTTCTCAGAAGTTTTAACCGCTGAACAGTTTGCAAGATGGCAAAAAGCGCAAAATACTAAAGAACCAATAGAAATCGTTACACTAGATGAAGCTAAAAAAGCAGAAAAATCTAAATCAAAAAACAGAAAAACTTGGACTTTCGAAGCAGAAAATGTAAGAGATTTCGCATGGACTTCTTCTAGAAAATTCATCTGGGACGCAATGCCTCAATTGATTGAAGAAAATAACAATAAAGTAATGTGTATGAGTCTTTATCCTAAAGAAGCATACAATTTATACAGAAAATATTCTACTAAAGCAGTAGCACATACGATTAAAACCTATTCAGAATTCACCATTCCTTATCCATATCCAGTTGCACAATCTATAGAAGCATCAAACGGTATGGAATATCCTATGATTTGTTTCAACTACGGTAGAACAGAAAAAGACGGAACGTATTCTGAAGGAATTAAAAACGGAATGATTGGAGTAATTATCCACGAAGTTGGACATAATTTCTTCCCAATGATTATCAATTCAGACGAAAGACAATGGTCTTGGATGGATGAAGGTCTTAATACATTTGTAGAATATCTTACCGAAGAACTTTGGGATAATAAATTCCCTTCAAGAAGAGGACCTGCTCACACCATTGTGAACTACATGAAATTGCCAAAAGACCAATTAGAGCCTATCATGACCAACTCTGAAAACATTATTCATTTCGGTCCGAATGCTTACGCAAAACCTGCAACAGGTCTTAATATTTTGAGAGAAACCATCATGGGAAGAGAACTTTTTGACAAAGCTTTCAAAACATATTCTAAAAGATGGGCGTTCAGACATCCTGAACCTGCAGATTTATTCAGAACGATGGAAGATGCGTCTGGTGAAGATTTAGATTGGTTCTGGAGAGGATGGTTCTACAGCACAGATGCAGTAGATATCGCCATAGACAAAGTTACTGTTGCAACTCCAGATTTTGACGGAAAACCACAAGCTAGAGATTTTAAATACAAAGTAGACGAGCCACAAGTAAATGACTTCGAAGATATTTCTAAAATCAGAAATAAAGAAGATAAGAAAATTACTTTCAAAACTGATGAAGACCAATCTTTAAGAGACTTCTATTGGAGATACGCAAGAGGTTTAGAAAAAGTAGACACTCAAAAAGAATACACCATCAAAGGTGATGCTCCGAAAAATCTTGACACCAAAGAAAGAGAAAGTATAAAAAATATCACAGGCTACCAAATTGACTTCTCTAACAAAGGAGGAATGGTAATGCCAATTATTTTAGAATTCACTTTCGAAGATGGAACTAAATTAAACGACAAAATCCCAGCGCAAATCTGGAGATCAGACGAGAAAAAAGTTTCAAAAACATATTATTTTGACAAAAAATTAAAGTCAATTCAATTAGACCCAATGTTGGAAACTGCCGATATTGACACCACTAATAACCTATGGACTGCTGATAAAGTTACACCAGAAAGCACTTCTAAATTCCAAGTGTTCAAACAGAACCAAGAAAACAGAAGAAGAGGAGCCGCTGCTGGAATGGTAAACCCAATGCAAGCCGCAGGAAAGAAAAATTAAACCTTAAATAATTGATATAACCCTGAAGCCACTCATAAAATTGAGTGGCTTTTTTCTGCCAAAATTTCACTTCGTTTTGAGAAAAATCTGCCAAATTATCTCTCAATTTTCAATTTATATTGCAGAATTACCATTGGCACAGAATTGGAGAATTCCATCACAGAAAATTTAAAAATAATTATACATATGTCAGTAAATTTTAAACCATTAGCAGACAGAGTTTTAGTAGAACCTGTACAAGCAGAAACTAAAACAGCTTCAGGAATCATTATTCCTGACACCGCAAAAGAAAAACCACAAGAAGGAACTGTAGTTGCTGTTGGCAACGGAAAACCAGACGAACCAATGACAGTAAAAGTTGGTGATAGAGTTCTTTACGGTAAATATGCCGGTTCAGAATTAAAACTAGACGGTAAAGATTATTTAATTGTAAGAGAAAGTGATTTATTAGGAATCATTGGCTAATCCAAGAATCAAGAAATTTTAAAAAATTTAAAAATCTAGGCTCTTGTGTCTAGTATCCTAAAATCTAAAAATTATGGCAAAAGAAATTAAATTCGATATTGAATCAAGAGACGCTCTAAAAAGAGGTGTTGATGCATTAGCAAATGCAGTAAAAGTAACTTTAGGTCCTAAAGGTAGAAACGTGGTTATCGAAAAAGCTTTCGGTGCTCCTCACGTAACTAAAGACGGTGTTTCTGTAGCAAAAGAAATTGAGCTAGAAGACAAAGTAGAAAACATGGGTGCTCAAATGGTGAAAGAAGTTGCTTCTAAAACCAATGATATTGCGGGTGACGGAACTACTACCGCAACTGTTTTAGCTCAGGCTATCGTAAGAGAAGGTCTTAAAAACGTAGCTGCTGGTGCTAATCCTATGGATTTAAAAAGAGGAATCGACAAAGCAGTAACTGCTGTTGTAGAAAATCTTAAATCTCAATCTCAATCTGTAGGTGATTCTGCTGAAAAAATCAGACAAGTAGCTTCTATTTCAGCAAATAATGACGATACTATCGGTTCATTAATCGCTGAAGCGTTCTCAAAAGTAGGAAAAGAAGGTGTAATCACTGTAGAAGAAGCAAAAGGTACTGATACTACTGTAGATGTAGTAGAAGGTATGCAATTCGACAGAGGTTACCAATCTCCATATTTCGTAACGAATGCTGAGAAAATGGTGGCTGAATTAGACAATCCTTATATTCTTTTGGTTGAGAAAAAAATCTCTTCAATGAAAGAATTATTGCCAGTTCTAGAACCAGTTGCTCAACAAGGAAAATCTCTTTTAATTATTTCTGAAGAAGTAGAAGGCGAAGCTTTAGCAACTTTGGTAGTAAACAAATTAAGAGGTTCTCTTAAAATTGCTGCCGTTAAAGCTCCAGGTTTCGGAGACAGAAGAAAAGCAATGTTAGAAGACATCGCTATCTTAACTGGCGGACAAGTTGTTTCTGAAGAAAGAGGCTTCAACATGGACAATGTTACGATTGAAATGCTTGGTAGAGCAGAAAAAGTAACTATCGACAAAGACAATACAACCATCGTAAACGGTGCTGGTAACGAAGAAGAAATCAAAGGTAGAGTAAACCAAATCAAAGCTCAAATGGAATCTACTACTTCTGATTATGATAGAGAAAAATTGCAAGAAAGATTAGCTAAATTAGCTGGAGGTGTTGCTGTATTGTATGTAGGTGCTGCTTCTGAAGTAGAAATGAAAGAGAAAAAAGATAGAGTTGATGATGCGCTTCACGCAACCAGAGCTGCTGTAGAAGAAGGAATTGTTGCAGGTGGTGGTGTTGCTTTAGTAAGAGCAATTTCTGCACTAGACAACCTTTCTGGAGCTAACCAAGATGAATCTACTGGTATCAAAATCGTAAAAAGAGCGATTGAAGAACCACTAAGACAAATCGTAGCAAATGCTGGCGGTGAAGGTTCTGTAATTGTAGCTAAAGTAGCAGAAGGAAGCGGAGATTTTGGTTATAATGCTAAAACTGATGAGTATGTAAATATGCTAGAAGCAGGAATTATAGACCCAACTAAAGTAACCAGAGTTGCCTTAGAAAACGCAGCTTCTGTATCAGGAATGTTATTAACTACAGAATGTGTAATCACAGAAGTTCCAAAACCAGAAAGTGCAATGCCACCAATGGGAGGAGGAATGCCAGGAATGATGTAACAGCGTGTCGCTGAAACAATAAAATTTAAAATCCGTTCAATTTTTTTTGGACGGATTTTTTTTTCAACGATTTGAAACTTTTGTTTCTTTTGAAATGCTTACTTCAATAATTTCTTTTGTCAATTTTGCGGTTTTAAAAATTTTTTATTTCCAAAAAATTTCAAGAAATTAGTAAAATGAAACCATACATCGCCATCAACGCTTCTGCCGGTTCTGGTAAAACCTACACTTTGGTACAAAGAGTGTTGATGATTTGCCTTGAAAATTCTTACCAAAAAGACGCTATTCGTCATATTTTAGCGCTCACTTTTACCAATAAAGCAGCCAACGAAATGAAGGAAAGAATTCTTTCTTGGCTCAAAGAATTTACCCAAGAAAACTACGCCGAAAACGATAAATTGCTCGGAATTCAACAAAAATTTGAAGAACAAGGCAAGAAAATTACGTTAGACGATTTACACCAACGTTCGCAAAAAGTGCTTGATTATATTTTGCACAACTACTCTACTTTAAACATCGGGACGATTGATAAATTCAACGCCAAATTGGTGAGAAGTTTTTCTTACGAATTGGGTTTAGCTCAAAATTTTAACTTAGAAATTCAACCAGAACCTTTCTTGATTGAAGCGGTGGATCAAATGCTCAATAAAATTGGCGAAGACGAACAAATTTCCGAAGCTTTTTTAGATTATGTAAATTATAGCCTCGATCAAAACGAACGGGTAAACATAAACAAAACCCTACTCGATTCTGCTAAAGAATTTGTAAATGACAAGCATTATCATTGGCTCGAAGAAAATAAAGATTTTGATTGGAAAGCCTACGAAAACACCAAAAATAACATCAGAAAAGAAATAAAAGAACTTAAAGACAATTCTAAAAAAATTGCCCAAGATTCTTTAGATTTAATTAAAAACAACGGTTTAGAAATCGATGATTTTGCACAGGGAGCGAATGGAATTGGAGGTTTTTTCAAAAAAATAATTGAATTTACTTCGGGAATAAGAGATTTTCCTTTCCCTGTAAATGAAGAAAACTTCTTAAATAACGCTGCTAAAGGCGCTTCTGGAAAAGGTAAAAAGAAAGAATCTGAAATTTTCGGAATTCTAGAAACTTTAATTGAAAACCGCAGAAAAATTATTCAAAATTATATTCTCGGAGAGAAAAAAGAGAAAATTTTACGAGCATTATTGCCTTTGAAAGTCAATAAAGAAATTCAAGACCAATTACAACAAATTGAAGATGAAAACGATTTGGTTTTGCTTTCAAAATTCAATGTTTTGATTAATGAAAACCTTCGAAACGAACCTTCTGCATTCATTTATGAAAAAGTGGGAACACAGTTTCAGCATTATTTTTTTGATGAATTTCAAGATACTTCCGCGTTGCAATGGATGAATTTTCTTCCGCTTCGCGACCACAATATCGCTACCGAAAATTCTAGTTTTACGTTAGTTGGCGATCCAAAACAAAGCATTTACAGATTTAGAGGTGGAAATGCAGAAATAATGCTCGACATTATCAATAAAAAAGATTTTTCGCCAATTGAAGTGGAAATTGAGACGCTTCAACAAAACTTTAGAAGTGCCAAAAATATTGTGAAATTCAACAATGAATTGTATCATTTTTACGGAAGTTATCTGAATGAAGAACACGCAAAATTATTTGGGAAAGATGCTGAACAAAGCGCTTTTTCTGAAAAAGAAGGCAGAGTGAAAGTCCATTTTTTAGAAAATGATTTGAAGGAAATTTATTACCAAGATAGCGCCGAAAAAATGCAACAAGATTTGCAAGAGTGCATCAATAATGGCTTTGAATTTAGCGACATCACTATTCTTTGCCGTGGAAATAATGACATTTTCAATTTTTCTAAATTATTGGGAAACCTGAAAGTGAATTACAAAGGCGAAGAAACCTACATTAAAACCATTTCTGAAAAAGGGTTAACACTTGAACTTTCGGGAACGCTTCGAGCTTTGATTCAGTTTTTGTATTGGGAAACTTTTCCTAAAAACAGAAGATTTTTGGTAAAAATGATGTATGAATTAAACAAATCTGGCAGAATAACAATGCAGGATTTTTCGGTGGAAATGAAAGAAATTTTAGACATCGAAAACAAAAAAGATATTGAATATTTCATCAAAGAAAAATATGGAGTTGCGCTGAAACAGGAAGATTTTCCGCATCTTAATTTGTACAATTTTATAGAATATTACATCCACGAATTTTCGGTGAAAGATAAAGAAACCGATTTTTTGCTCAATTTTTTAGAATTGCTCTACAATTACACGCAAAATGCGGGTGCAACGTTGAAAGATTTTCTTAATTTTTGGGAAGAAGAAGGCAAAAATACGAGCATTCAAGCTTCAGAAAACATTGATGCCATTCAATTGATGACCATTCACAAAGCGAAAGGTCTAGAATTCCCGATTGTATTTCTACCGATGGAAAATGCACACAAAGACAGTAAAATTCAAGATTGGTTTTCTTTGGAAGAAAATACCGCTTTGAAATCGGTAAATATTGGTGGTTTCGACAAAAAATTACAAACCTACGATGACCAAATTTCTGAATTTAACGAAGAAAATGCTTACAAAAATTATATCGACCGATTATGTTTGCAATATGTAGCCACAACCAGACCTGTAGAACAGCTTTTTCTTTATGTTCAAAAACCTGGAACTGACAGTAAAACAGGTGCAGAAAAACCTTCAAACATTGAAATTTATGATTTCTTGAAATCTAAAAATGTAGAAAATTTAGACAGTTTTGATGTTTTTAAAATTGATGAAAATTCGTTAAAAAAACAAAGTAAAAAAGAAGAAAAACAACACATTTCTCAACAAATTTCTTCATTAACTCAAAAGCACGAAAAATCTGCTAATATTACCATTGCGACGCCTTCTAAAAATTATCAGGAAAGAAATGAAATGGTTAGAAACGGAATTTTCACCCACGAAATTTTAGCCAAAATCAACACCAAAAATGATGTAGAAAAAGTTTTGAATTCTTATCTTTTAGAAGGATTAATTACTGAAACTGAAAAGTCTGAAATCGCTGAAAGAATTTTTGAAATTATCGAAAAACATCCGAAATATTTTGCAGAAAATCAAGAAGTTTTAAGCGAAAGAGAACTGATGATTGAAGGAAAAACTTACAGACCAGATAGAATGGTGAAAATAAATGATGCTTGGTTTATCATTGATTTTAAAACAGGAAATCCATCAGAAAAACACCAAAAACAAATTGATTTGTACCAAAAAGCAATGGAAAATTTAGGTAGAAAAATTGGTGGAGCCGAGTTGATTTATTTGTAACTTTATAAAAATTAATAACATGAAAAAATTATTATTTCTCCTTGCTTTGTCTTTTGTTCAAATGAGTTTTGCTCAAGAAAATAACCTCAGAAAAATTATTTCTAACAACTCTCAGAATGTAAAAATCCGAGATAACAAAAATTTCCAAAATGTTCTTTATGTAATTAACGGAATGCCAACTTTTTCTGATTGCTCTGCAATTAATGTTCAAAATATCGAAAGTATTAATGTTATAAAAGGAGAAAGGGCAACGGAATTATATGGTTATAGAGCAAAAAATGGAGTTTTAATCTTTATAACTAAACCTGAATCTAAACTATTAAATCTCCGAAATTTTTACACTGAATATAACATTTCAAAAGCCAACCAATTCTTGCCTATCGTTCTCAACAAACATTTCGTAGATGAAAAGGAGTACCTTTTACTAGATAAATCTGCCATCATTTCTGTGAAAATTTTGGAGGAACAACCGTTTGTAGAACCTGTTCTCTTACCAAAAGGAAAAGCAATTTATATTGAAACAATGGAAATGAAATAAATTTATTGTTTTGAAAGTCGGCTCCGTAGGAGCCAAAGGTTTGTAGAAATATTTGTGACATCAAAAAAAAGCTCCGTAGGAGCGACACCAAAAACTAATCCAAAAATGGCAAACACCTATTCACAAATTTACATTCAATTTATTTTCGCTGTAAAAGGAAGAGAATCTCAAATTTTAGAATCTCACAGGGAAAGACTGCAACAATATATTTCTGGAATTGTGAGAAGTAAAGAACAAAAATTATTATCAATTTATGCAAATCCTGACCATATTCACTTATTGGTTGGATTTAATAAATTAGACATCAAAATTTCAGATTTTGTGAAAGAAATCAAGTCAAATTCCTCAAAAAAAATTAATGAAGAAAATTGGTTTATTGGAAAATTTCATTGGCAAGAAGGTTATGGTGCTTTTTCATATTCTAAAAGCCAAATAGATAATGTTGTAAAATATATTTTGAATCAAAAAGAACATCATCAGAAGAAAAGTTTTAGACAAGAATATTTAGAGTTTTTAGAAAAGTTTGAAGTAGATTATGACGAAAAATATTTGTTTGAATTTTATGAATAACCTGTCGCTCCTACGGAGCTCTGCTTCTGAACTATAAATTTTCTACAAACCTTTGGCTCCTACGGAGCTTAATTCATGCTAAATAAAAATAGATGTCAAATTTTTAAATTTTCAAAATTTCATAAAATTTTTCGAGTCAAAAATCTCGAAACACGTATCTCGTATCTCGATACTTTTTCACTATTTTTGTTCAATGAATTCAAACCTCGAACTTCAACTCAAAACACTTCCTTCAGAACCCGGAGTTTACCGTTATTACGATAAAAACGGACAACTTTTGTATGTAGGAAAAGCTAAAAATTTGAAGAAAAGAGTGCTTTCTTATTTCAACAAAAATCAAAACGGTTACAGAACCAGAATTATGGTTTCTAAAATCGTAAAGTTAGAAACGACCGTTGTAAACTCTGAATATGACGCGCTTTTACTGGAAAATAATCTGATAAAAGAACACCAACCGTTTTACAATGTCATGTTGAAGGACGATAAGACCTATCCTTGGATTTGTATTAAAAACGAAAATTTCCCGCGTGTTTTTTTGACCAGAACCATCATTAAAGATGGAAGTGAATATTATGGACCTTATGCTAAAGTTCGTCCCGCAAAAATTTTATTGGAAACGATTAAAAATTTGTATAAAATTCGTTCTTGCAATTTAGATTTGGCCCCGAAAAAAATTGAAGACGGAAAATATAAAGTTTGTCTAGAATATCATATCAAAAATTGTAATGGTCCTTGTGAAGGCTTAGAAAGTCTGGAAAGTTATGATGAAAAAATAGACGCCATCCGTGGAATTATCAAAGGAGATTTCCGAAAAGCGAGGAAATATTTAGAAGACGAAATGTTTCGTTTTGCTGCCAATTTAGAGTTTGAAGCGGCACAAAATGTAAAAGAAAGATTAGATATTTTAGAAGATTACCAAGCGAGAAATACGGTTGTAAATCCGAATATTGATGATGTAGATGTTTTCGGGATGACGAGTGATGAAACCGCAGCTTATGTGAATTTCTTTAAAATCAGAAACGGAAATATTGTGCAAAGTTTCACTACAGAAATCAAAAAAATGCTGGAAGAAACCGATGAAGAAATTTTGGAAGAAGCTTTAATAGAAATCCGACAAAAATTCGCTTCGGAATCCAAAGAAATTTTGCTTCCTTTTCACTTGAATATAGAAATTCCGAATATAAAACTCATCGTTCCAAAAGTGGGCGATAAAAAACGAATCGTGGAACTTTCTGAAAAAAATGCTAAAGAATACAGACTCGAAAAACTGAAACAAGTTCAAATTGTAGATCCGGAAAGACATACCAACAGAATTATGGCAGAAATGCAAAAACTTTTGCGAATGCCAGTAGAACCAAGACATATAGAAGGTTTTGACAACTCCAATATTCAAGGAAGCAATCCTGTTTCGGCGTGTGTAGTTTTTAAGGATGGAAAACCAAGTAAATCTGATTATAGAATTTTCCATGTAAAAACAGTAGAAGGACCGAATGATTTTGCGACGATGGAAGAAGTGATTTACAGACGTTACAAGAGAATGTTAGATGAAGGAGAAAATCTTCCGCAATTGATATTAATTGACGGAGGAAAAGGTCAACTTTCTTCTGCTGTAAAAAGTTTGAAACTTTTAGGATTGTACGGAAAAATTACGATTGTAGGTATTGCAAAACGTTTGGAAGAAATTTTCTTTCCAGAAGATCCAATTCCGTTGTATTTGGATAAAAAATCTGAAACTTTGAAAATTTTGCAAAGAGTTCGTGACGAAGCGCACCGTTTTGGCGTGAAACATCACAGAACACGCAGAACCAACAATACCATAAAATCAGAACTAGAAGAAATACCAGGAGTTGGCGAAAAAACCATAGAACTCCTTCTGAAAAAACTTAAATCTGTAAAACGCGTGAAAGAGGCTAACTTAGAAACGTTGGAAGAAATTCTCGGTAAACAGAAAGGGAAAGTAGTTTGGGAGTTTTTTAATTCTTAAACTTACTTTTTAATTTCTCTAAACACTTCATTAAAACTAGCATCAATTCTATAAAAAAAATCTTTTAAAAAGTCTTTTTTTGCCTTTTCTGGATTTAATAGTTTTTTTGTTTTTGTGTCAAAAACGAATTCGTCATACTTTTTAAAATTTTGTGTAATTGAAAGAGATTCATCTCTTTTTAAAATTGGATAGTTTAACCTGTTAGATTTGACCGTGTAATATAATATCTTTAAATTATTAAAAAAATAAAGTTGTTTTTTTATGCCTCCACTTGTGATTATTCCAAAATCAAAATTTTGTTTATATAATGTTCGATTAGGCTGAATGGAATATTTTGGATCATTAACTGAAAATAAAAGAATGAGTCCATCGATTCCGTTATCTAAACAAAATTTTTTAAGTTTTTCCTCAATCTCTTTATTCCAATTTAAGTGAACCCCATTATAACCATTTATTATTGAAAAATCAAAATTTTCTATTTTTTCAAATTGAATATTTTTATTCATAAAAATTGAATCAATATGAGGCTTAATGTCATAATTCAAATCTTCTACAACTTTTGTGTTTTCACCAATAACTAAAGAAGCATGTGCGTGTTGTAAATTAGACTTAAACTTTTCAACAACACCTATTTTTTGTGCGTTTAATGATATATTAAAAAGTAATAGGATAATAATATATTTTTTCATAAAAATATTAATCGATATTAATTTGTTATCTCGTTGTAAAAACTTCTTTCTTATAATTCCCATCACTGGTTGGGATTTCTATGATTAGATTTCCGTTTTCTGAGTAACCAATGGGAGAAATTCCATTTTCTAAAGTAACTCTGTAAACATCTGATTTTGTAGTATTTTTAAACGTAGCAAAAGGAACAGAACTACTAGAACTTACCAAGATGAATTGATCTTTTGAAATCTGAATTTTTTGGAAAATCATTACTCCATTGCTGTAACTTTCTGCTTTTTTTGAAACTTCTGGAGTTGCAGGGCTTGAAGAAGTTACTACAGCCTGAACTGGCTTTTCTACAACGGTTTCTACTACGGTTTTTTCAGTTGGTTTTGCTAAGATTTCTATTTCTTTAGGTTGAGAATTTTGTAAATTTTTGAGTGAAATAGCCATCGCATCTTGATAGCCTAACTCGAAATCCTTAATCATAGAAGTTCCTTTGGTTTCAAAAACTACGCTTTTCTCACAATTCGAAAACTGTAATTTCAGTCGGTTTCTGAACATGTTAGAATCATTAAGCAATTCTGCATTTAAAACTTTACAAGGATTTTGTCTTAATTCTAAAGGCCAATTCACTAATTCTTCTTGTATCACTTTATACTTTTTCCCTTCTAAAGATTTTTTCAAAAGGGTATTGAGATTATATTCATTCGCTTCAAAATCTTTGAACTTTTTAGGAACATAAATGTATTCGTAATCGGTAATATTTTGAGCGGAAAATATAAGAGTGAAAAACAAGAAAGCAAGTGCAAATGATTTTTTCATTGTGAGAAATTTTAGTGAAGTAAATGTAAAAAATAATTAAGTTCTAATGAAATTAATTTCCTGAAAACTTGCTTACGAAGAAATGAAAGTGAAAAATAGCCCTGATTGAGCCTTTGTTTGAGCTCTTTTTGTTTTTTTTATAGATTCTTCGACTTCGGTCAGAATAACAAAAAACAAAAAAGCGAGTGGCGAAAGCAGGTGAAAAAGTGATTAAAAACTGAAAACGGGTTGCTTCTAATATCTAAAATCTCTCATATCCAATTTCAGAGAAAAGAAATTAGAGAAATAATTGCTGCCGCCAATTCCTGTATTGGTGATGGCGTAATCTAGCGTAAGTCCCTTGTATTTGATGCCAATTCCAGCGCTTGGTTGCATAGAAACTTTGCGTTTTAGGTCTTCTATATCGGTCACAGTTTGAAATCTATTGAGTCCAGCTCTTACAAAAATCATTTTCTGGAAACTGAGTTCCGCACCAATATAAGGTGAAATACTTGCAAAATCGGTAGAAATTACTGCGGCGGTTTTGGCAAAATCCACATTAAGACCAGCTTCGGGCAATAATTCTAAATCTCTGTTGATTTCAAAATTTTTGGAAACGCTTAGATTCAGTTTAGGCATCGTTATTTCCATTTTATCTTTTGGAGCGGGATTGAATTCTTCTCCGTTTACTACTGCTGACAATTCTTTTTGGTTGATGCTCCAAAAATTCACCGTAGTCGTTGCATCTCTCAGCATAGCTCCAAATTGGTAACCAGAATCTGCACGATAAATGGCTCCGGCATCAAATCCAAACCCAAAACCATTGGCAAATTTCCCAATATTTCGGTAAACGATTTTGGCATTAATTCCCACGCTTAGTTTTTGGTTTCCACCAGGACGAAAAGCATAAGAAATAATTCCTGCGTAATCTGAAGTAGAAAATTTAGAAATTTTATCATAATCAATATTTCCTTCGGAATCTATCATCTGAGTAGTGTTCAAAATATTATCCACTCCCAGCCTCACAATAGAAATTCCCAATACGCCATCTTTAGAATCGAGCGCTTTGGCGAAAGAAATATAATCGTATTTCGCAATAGATTCGAAATATTCTGCGTGCATTGCTGCGCCTTGCCAATCACTTTCTACTTCGGTTAAACCAGCTGGATTCCACATTGGAGCATAGACATCATTCTGATTAGAAATCACAGCTCCTCCCATAGCTAAACCTCTAGCTCCAGCTCCAATATTGAGAAATTCGTTAGAATATTTTCTTACGATTTGTGCATTGCCAATGACTGACAAAAAGGTTAAAGGAAGTAAGTATTTTTTCATCAAATTTGTTTAATGTTATTTTTGAGTGTTTTCTATTGCTATTTCTTTAGATTTTTTCCTTGCTTTAATAACTCCATTGATGACAATTGCCAAAATCATAACCAAAGAGGCTCCATAAAAAACAGCACTCATTTTTTCTGATTCTCCAAAAATAAAAAATGCCAATATAATACCATAAATAGGCTCTAAATTTACCGTAAGAATCAAAGTAAATGGTGAAATATATTTCATCAAATTCACTGACTCAAACATAGGATATGCTGTAAAAACACTCGCCAATAAGGTTAATAACGCTAAATCACGGTAACTTATTTCGCCAATTTGTGAAATTTGACCAGAAAAAACGTAATACAAACTAATCACCAACCATCCTCCGAAAATTTCATAGAAAATAATGTTTCCAGATGATGTTTTTCCATATAATTTTCCGTTAAAAACTGAAAAAATCGTTCCGAGTAAAGCGCAAATTAAACCGTAAATAATGCCTAATTTATACTGAAATTCTACTTTGAAGATTAAGGAAATACAAATCACAATTACTATTCCCATCACAATCTCCGAAACGTCTATTTTTCTTTTAAAAATAAGAGGTTCCAGAAGTGCGGCAAACAAGGTAGATGTTCCCAGACAACTCAGCGCAATTGATACATTAGAAACCTTAATAGAACTGAAGAAAAACAACCAGTGAAATGCCATTAAACTTCCTATTCCTACTAATTTTAAGAGCAATTTCTTAGAAACTTTTATGCTGTCTTTTTTGATAATCCTAATAAATAGATAGAGAAAGACCGAAGCGAAAAGCATTCTGTAAAAAACCAAAACTTCTGCATTCGCATGAATCAATTTTCCCAAAATTGCAGTAAATCCCCATAAAAAAACAATCAAATGAAGCCTAAAAGTAGAAGTTTTATACATATCTCAAATTTTCTGTACAAAAATATCATTAATTTTCTATTTATCATTGGGTTTCCTCGATTCATTCCTATAAACACGCCCCGAATTTTCTTCGAAAATTCGGGGCGTTGCTCAAATAATAAACTATAAAAACTAATTAGGAAAAATAAATCATTAAATTCTTTTTATAAGTAACGGAAAAACAAGATTCAATATTTCTTAAAAATTAGTTAAATTTTTATTTTTTTTGCGCCAATTTCGTGCTGTCGCCAGTCGCTTCCCGAAAGCCAAATTCATTCCCATTTCATTTCGGGAGAGCTCCAACAATGGCTCCATCACGGGCGCAGTTCGGTCATAAAAACACTTTCAGAGTTAAAATTAAAATTTATGGTACATCTCATTCAGAATTCATTTCTTATTTTTTATAAAATGTGTATTTTTAGAGACACAAAATAAATTATGGACTTACAATTCAATAAAAACGAAGACACTAATAAACTCAGGCTTTCAGAAATTAATCAACTCTACGCCAAAATTAAAAAAGGTGGCGGAGAAAAAGCATTACAAAAACAACACGAACAAGGTAAACTCACCGCTAGAGAACGCATTGCATATCTGCTTGATAATGATGATGAAGCGATAGAAATAGCTGCTTTTGCAGGCCACGAAATGTATGAAGAACATGGTGGTTGTCCAAGTGCAGGAGTTGTTGTAAAAATTGGTAAAATTTCAGGTAAACAATGCATCGTTGTAGCCAATGATGCTACCGTAAAAGCAGGAGCTTGGTTTCCTATTACAGGAAAGAAAAACCTTAGAGCACAAGAAATTGCCATGGAAAACAGACTGCCAATCATCTATTTGGTAGATTCTGCTGGTGTTTATCTTCCGATGCAAGATGAAATTTTCCCAGACAAGGAACATTTTGGTAGAATTTTTAGAAATAATGCGAAAATGTCTGCAATGGGAATCATCCAAATTTCTGCCATTATGGGAAGTTGTGTAGCAGGTGGAGCTTACCTTCCAATTATGAGTGACGAAGCCATGATTGTAGATAAAACAGGTTCTATTTTCTTAGCTGGAAGTTATTTAGTAAAAGCCGCAATTGGTGAAAATATTGACAATGAAACTTTGGGTGGAGCCACTACTCATTGCGAAATTTCTGGAGTTACAGATTACAAAGCCAAAGATGATAAAGACGCTTTAGACAGAATTAAAAACATTATGAAATCCATTGGTGATTTCGAAAAAGCAGGATTTGATAGGACAGAAAGTTTTCCTCCTAAAGAAAATCCAGAAGAAATTTTTGGTATTATCCCCGCTTCTAGAGCAGAACAATATGACACTTATGAAATTATTAAAAGACTTGTAGATCAATCAGAATTCGAAGAATACAAGCCAGATTATGGCAAAACTATTATTTGTGCTACAGCAAGAATTGATGGTTGGTCCGTAGGAATTGTAGCCAATCAAAGAAAAATGGTAAAATCTGGGAAAGGTGAAATGCAATTTGGTGGTGTTATTTATTCAGATTCTGCAGATAAAGCTACTAGATTTATAGCCAATTGCAATCAAAGAAAAATTCCTTTAGTTTTCTTACAAGACGTTACTGGATTTATGGTAGGTTCTAAATCAGAACATGGAGGAATCATCAAAGACGGCGCAAAAATGGTAAATGCTGTTGCCAACTCCGTAGTTCCAAAATTTACCATAATAACAGGAAATTCTTTTGGAGCAGGGAATTATGCAATGTGCGGAAAAGCTTATGATCCAAGATTAATCGTTTCTTGGCCTTGGGCTGAATTAGCCGTTATGGGAGGCTCACAAGCAGCAAAAGTTTTGGTTCAAATTCAAGAATCTACGCTCAAAAAACAAGGAAAGGAAATTACAACAGAAGAACATAATGCACTTGTAGAAAAAATCACTCAGAACTACACCAAACAAACAAAAGTAGAATATTCAGCAGCTAGAATTTGGGTTGATGCTATTATTAATCCCTTAGACACCAGAAAATGGATAT